>Ga0265293_10002265_pt1 | contig 39274 bp, 18 predicted proteins | sample Munlanlewell138R_FD_192505 | JGI IMG/M metagenome (GOLD analysis project Ga0265293, IMG submission 192505) | Leachate microbial communities from a municipal landfill in Southern Ontario, Canada - Leachate well 138R | ecosystem: Engineered > Solid waste > Landfill > Unclassified | place: Canada... | reverse complement strand
GACAAGAAACTGATACAATTTTTTGCATGAGGACTTCTTCCTTTCTGGGAGGTATGTGTTTTGTTGCAGAAACATTGTACCAGAAAGGTTTGGAGTCCTCAATTTTCATTTAACTTTACAGTACGAAATAGATGCAAAGGAGGAATTTCAGTTAAATGCCAAGTCTTATTTTCGCTATATCCGGCGGAATAGTCGGCGGTGTTGTTGTTGCTTTAATACCGGAGGCTAAAAGCCGTTTTCGCAATATTGCTGTTTTTATTTTTGCTTTAGTCAGCGCAATCTTTAGTTGGCTTACTGCGCTAAATATATTTTCGGGCAAAAGCGTGCAAATTTCAAAAACGCTATGGGGGCTTAACTGGGTTTTAAACCCCGACCCATTGGGAGCGGTTTTTGGGCTTATAGCCTCCACCCTTTGGATTTTTGCCGCCGTTTACTCTTTTGGTTATATGGCAAAAAAGCAAAATTTGCGCACATATTATACCTTTTTTCTGATATCGCTCAGCATGACGCTTGGGGTAGCTTTTTCAGGAGGGCTTGTTACGCTATATCTGTTTTATGAACTGCTCACCTTTTCGACCTATCCTTTGGTAATTCACGAGCGCAGCCCTGTTGCCGTAAGGGCGGGTGCTAAATATATTTTATACAGCCTTTCGGGCGCAGGCGCTATTTTAGTTGCAATTATATTGACCTATATCAAAGCGGGCAATTCGGATTTTTCCAGCACCCCCATTTTGGCAAACGAATCCCATATCGGCCTTAATTGGCTTTTATTATTGTTCGTTGCAGGTTTTGGCGTTAAAGCAGCAATAATGCCCCTTCACCGTTGGCTGCCCGAAGCAATGGCGGCGCCCACTCCGGTAAGCGCACTACTACATGCGGTGGCAGTGGTCTATTCGGGCGTTTACGGCATTTTGCGTGTTGTGTACTCGATTTTTGGGCATGAACTTGTAGGCAAGCTTGCCTTTAGCAAGCTGATTCTTTGGGTTACAGCCTTTACAATATTAGCCGGAATTATAATTGCCATAAAACAAGATGTGTTAAAACGGCGGTTGGCATACCAAACGATAAGCCATTTATCTTACATAATATTAGGCGCTTTTACGCTGCAGCCATGGGGTTTGGCAGGGGCTGTTATGCATATGATTGGCTATTCCATGCTTAAAATCACGCTATTCTTTTGCGCCGGCATTATAGCCGAGCAAACGGGCGAAACAAAGGTGAGCAATTTAGACGGGGTCGGCAGGGTTCTCCCTAAAACCATGATTGCATTTTCAATAGCAACTATGGGCATGATTGGAATGTTGCCCCTTAGCACCTTTTGGGGTAAGTATTATTTAATGAAAGGGAGCGTTGCAGCGGGGAAATGGCCTCTTGCCCTGGTGCTCATTTGCAGCGGAATTATTAACGGTATCTGCTTTATCCCTGTTATTATGTCAACATTTAAAAAGAAAGAAGTAAAAAATAACATTGAAATGGGAAATAGACGCTATTTTATGCTTATCCCAACCGTAATCTTGATTGTTGCCGCGCTTATAACGGGTTTTATGCCCGGGCTGGTTTGGCACGGGGTTGAAGCTGTTGTAAATTGGTTTTTCTAAAATATAGGAGGACAAAATATGTTGCTTATAATTTTGTTGTTAATCCCCATTGCGGGAGCATTTTTATTATATTTTGACAAAGTCAGAGCCTTTGTAAACATACCGTTGGCTGCCAGCCTTGTTAATTTGATTTTGGGGCTTTGGGGGCTAAAGGGGGTTTTCGGCGGGGCGGTAATGGAATGTTCCGTTCAGCTTCCCGCACCTTTTGCGCCCGCTTTTCGTGCAGATTCTCTGTCGGCTGTTTTTGTGATATTGGTTTCGTTCGTTTGGCTGGCAGTCTGTATATATTTGCCCGGATACATGCAAGCAGAGGGCAAAACAAAAAGCTTTGAACTTTGCACCTTGTTAACATTTTCAGCTATCTTGGGCATTTTTTTGGCAGCCGATATGCTTACCATGCTGCTTTTCTTTGAGCTTATGACAGTTTCATCGTTTTTTTGGATTATTCATCGTTTCGATAAAAAATCGATTTGGGCAGGCTACTATTATTTATTTTTCAGCATAGCTGGCGGGCTTTTCATATCGTTGGGCATTGGAGCAATGTCTGTTTCTGCCGGCGCATTGCCGGTTTTTGGAGCGGGCGCGGTTACACCTTCAAACTATAATATGTTTTCGTGGAGCGTAGCCTTGTTTTTAATAGGCTTTGGAATTAAAGCGGGGATAGTGCCGCTGCACCTTTGGCTGCCTCACGCGCATTCAGCGGCGCCAACGCCCGGCAGCGCGCTTTTGTCCGGGCTGCTTATTAAAGTGGGCGCATACGGGCTGATACGAGTAATCAGTCTTATCGGTTGGAAGGCAGGGTCGGCAAGCATGGTCGGCTGGATAATGCCCGCCCTAATCGTTATCGGAATGTGCTCCATGCTGACGGGAGTTATTGCGGCGTTGCTCCAAAGCGATGCCAAACGGCTTTTGGCGTATCATAGCGTCAGCCAGATGGGGTACATTGTATTGGGCTTTGGCATTGCGCTTATGTCAGGAACAATCGGCTCAATGGCGATGCTTGGCTCTGTTTATCACATGGTAAACCACGCTCTTTTTAAATCGGCGCTATTTTTGGGCGTAGGCGTTATATATTTTAAAACCAAAGAAACAAATTTATACAACCTGGGCGGGCTTTGGCGTAAATTCCCGCTTACTGCCCTGTTCATGCTTATAGCCGTTTTCGGTATAACCGGCACGCCGGGTTTTAACGGATATGTCAGCAAAACTTTGCTTCACCACGCCCTAAGCGCGGCTGCAGAAAATGGCGGCTTGCAGCTTCGTTGGGCAGAAAAATTATTTTTAGCGGTTGGCGTTGGTACTGCCGCCTCGTTTGCAAAATTATATTATCTTATCTTTTTTGGAAAGCCCGCAAAAGTTAAAATCACAGGCAAAACGCCATGGGGTATGCAATTGGCAATAGGCTTGATAACGGTTGTGATGGCGATAATCGGCTTTACGCCAAAATTATTCCCCAATTTAGCCGGAATAGGCGCGGTAGCAGGGCTTGGAATGGAAAATGTTTCAGCTGATTTGTCAGGGCTGTCTTTTTGGGGTTTTTCGGATGTTTTGAGCATGGTAATTACGCTCATTGTTGGTGTGCTGATTTGTTGGGGCGGTCTTAGCAGCGGACTGTTTCATATAAAAGTTCCTGCATGGCTGACATTGGAGGGGTTATTTAAATTGGCAGGGCAATCAATATACAAGCTTTGCCAAGCTGTTGCAATCATTTGCAAATCAAAAACTTCGGCTATAAATACCCGTTTAAAAGCTGTAACTTCCCGCCTGCTTTTGGCGTTCCACAAATTTGACACCTCCAAAACGGGCAGCCTTTGCGGCGTTAAATTGACGGGAATAAGCGCGGATGCGGCAATACTTATTGTGCTGCTGGCGCTTCTGCTTGCCTTTTATACCATTCTAAAATAAAAATGAAAGGGTGTCTGTCGTATGCAATCTGTAAAAATAATACATACTGCCGATTTACATATCGACTCACCTCTAACAGAGCTGAAAGAAGTTGCTGATATACGGAGGGCGGAAATTATCGAAACTTTCGGCAAGATTATTGAAACGGCGAAAGAACAAGCGGTTGACGCCATTATTATTTCGGGCGATTTATTCGATAACCCCCGCCCTTCAAAGCAGGCGGTCAGTTATGTTTGCCGAAAATTCGCCTCAATACCCGAAACTAATATTTTTATCTCGCTTGGAAACCACGATGCACAGCTCAACGAAACTTTCCCCGACAATGTCCATATTTTCGGCGGCGATTTAACGCGCCTTGAATTTGAAAAGTTTGATATTTATGGGGTAAGCTTTCAAACTGAGTATTGCGACAACGCAATAGGCACGGATTTTATTGCATACAACCCAAATAAGATTAATTTGCTTGCGCTGCATTGCGATATGATAAGCAAAGGGCAAAAAAGCAGGTACAACCCGGTCACCAAAGAGGATTTGGCGGCAACGGAGGTTGATTATGCCGCACTGGGGCACAGCCATCAGTTTTCAGATATTAAAAAAATCGGGAATGTGTCGTACGCGTATTGCGGAATTCCCGAAGGGCGCGGATTTGATGAGCTTGGCAGCAAGGGCGTTATAATCGGCAATATACAAAAAAATAATGTTGATTTGAAGTTTTTGCCGCTATGCAAACGGCAATTTGTCGAAATAGATGTTGATATAACATCATGCACCGATTACGAACAAATTTGCGAAATGATAATTAAGCGCGCAGGCGAAACGGAAAACCTGTGTAAAATAAATCTGCAAGGCGAAGTTGAAGAAAATCTTTTCTTAGACACCGCCCTTTTGACCGATATGTTAAAAGACAAGTTTTTTTATGTAAAGATAAATAACTTCACAAAAGTTAAAGTGGATATTAATGCGCTGTCCGAAGAATATTCGCTAAAGGGCTTGTTTGTTAAAAACCTGTTGCGGCAAGGCGGCGGTGAAAATGCGCTTAGAGCAGGGCTTGCCGCGTTAATGGGCGAAAAGGTGGAATTTGATGATTATTAAAAACATTTATATTGATAATTTCGGCTGTTTATCCAAAGTAAGCAAAACCTTCAACGAACATTTAAACATAATTTCCTCCGATAACGAAACGGGGAAATCAACAACTGCCGAATTTATAAAAGCAATGTTATATGGAATAACGGCAGGCTCACGGAGCATAAGGGCAAACGAAAGAACACGGTTTATGCCATGGGGGCAAAACAGCATGGGCGGCAGAATGACCCTTTCAAAAGACGAAAAGGAATACACCATTATCAGAACTTTTGGGAAAGTTAAAAGTCAAGACACCGTTACCGTAATAAACGCCACAACCGGCGCTGTTGAAGACGAGCTGTCAATTTACAGCCCGGGAGAGGTTTTGCTGGGCATAGGTCAGGAAGGCTTTGAAAAGTCGCTTTATTTAAAACAGCTTTCCGCCAAACTGTTGGCGGATAAAAACGATGAAATATTGCAAAAGCTTGTAAACCTTGCCCAAAGCGGCGATGATGAAACTTCTTTTCAGCGGGCAATTACAATATTGGACGGCAGCGCAAAAAAGCTTGCGGGCACCCGCCCGTTAGGGAAAATACCTGCCATTCAAAACGAAATAAACAACATGCAGGCTGTGCGAACCGAATGTGAAAGCAAAAAAAATATTTTAAAAACATTAACCGACAAGTTAAACGACTTATCAGAACAAAAAAAGGCTGTATCAGCCTTTGTTCCGGACAAATCTAAAATTTCTAAATTAAAAATGCAATACGAAAGCTCAATAATTGCGCAAACGAAAGAAAAGCAAAAACAGCAGGAACTGATGCAAATGAAAAGCGCAAAAGCAAAAACATTCATTTTGCAAACCGCATTGGCGGCGGCTTTTAGCGTTGCCATGTTGTTTATAAAGCCAATAGCCGCAATACCTTTTGTAATTTGGGGGTTGCTGTCCGTTATATTTTTTTTGAAAAGCAAAGGCAATAAAATCAATGTTGAAATTAAAGACTTAGCAGCCGAAATTTTAAAAGAAATTGAAATTGAAGAACAAAAAATTGCGGCAATTGAAAAAGAAAACACAAACAGGCTGATAGAAATTGTGCGCCAAATAAGCGAAACGGAAAGCAAAATCAATAATATGCAAATTACGCCCATCGCGGAAATTGAAAACAACCTTGCCCGCCTTCGCGAAACCCATGATAAATTAAACAGCTTTCTTGACGATATAACACTTGCAAAAAAATGCTTGCAAGAGGCTTTTGAAAGCTTGCAAAAATCTTTTGGCAAAGAGTTAAATGATGCAACATCAAGCGTTTTAAATGAAATATCAAACGGCAAATATTCCAAAGTGTTGGTTGACGATAACTATAATATGCTTGCAATGGACACCGAGGCAAACGAGCTTATTGATGCGCAATACCTAAGCAGCGGCGCATATGACCAAATCTATTTTGCGCTTAGAATGGGGATAGCGCAAATGCTATTTAAAGGCGCGCCTATAATTCTTGACGAGGCCTTTGCCTTGTACGACGAACCGAGGCTAAATGCCGCGCTTGATTATTTAAGAAAACAAAAAAGCAGGCAAATCTTGTTATTCTCATGCCATAAGCGAGAACAACAACGACTTGCATTTTTGGGTTAGATTTTTACTTTTTGGCTTTTTCCCGCAGGTAATAACAATAGGGTTTGCCTTAAATGCTACTCCAATGAACGGTATTCAAAGTAATCAAAATCCGCATATTTACGAGTTCCTGATAAATCCTGCGCGCAAATTCCCACAAACGCGCCTGTAAAATTACCATTTTCGCAGTATTCGTCAGACAACTTGGAAGCGTCAAGAACCGGACCAATTTCAAACCATTCTTTTTCATCAAAGGAATAGTAAAATTGTAATTTTCTATTATGCACATTAACCTTTAAAAAGCATTTTTGCCCCTCATCAAGCAATATCGGCATATCCAGCGGTTGGTCAAAATGCATATTATTGCATGTTGTTATATTTAAGCATTTCCCAACCCCTTCAATGTTTGTGATATTAAGATAATAAAAATTTTCTATATCGTAAACACAAACAAGCCCTGCCATCTGTTGGCAATGCGTTGGCTCAAACTCCACGCAAGCGCTTGCTTCAAACTTAAAATGCTGCCATCTGCGCGCAATCAATGCTTGAACAAAAGGAGATAACAATGATTCCCTGCCATATAGTCTAAGGTGCCCTTGCCTTGCTGTAAGGGAGCCTATTTCCGCATTAAATGGTATTCTTGAGGTTTGAAAATGGGGGCTTAATATTTTATCGTCAAAGTCGTCGCGGGCGTTTTCCATTTCCCATTCAACGCTTGGCAATTGCGGCGCCGGCACAATTTCATCTGGCTTATTTGTGCCATTCTCCATGTAAAGCCAATCATCCTTTTTCCACACCACTTTTTGAATTGAGGTTTCGCGACCTAAAGGACACCTTTTTTCCGGCATAAGAGGTCTTGCGCCCAAATGAACCATGTACCATTCGCCATTTTGAGTTTCGACTAAATCGGCATGACCTGCTTTTTGTATAGCTAACATTTCGTCGTCTCTTGCGGTAATTATGGGATTTTGGGGGTGCGCCTCATACGGCCCTGTTATATGTTTGGCACGAAACAAACGCTCACAATGCTGATACATTGTTCCGCCTTCGGCAACCATTAAATAGTAATAGCCGTTTCTTTTATACAAATGCGCGCCTTCGGTGGCAATCATGCCCTCATCCGAGCGTTCTAAAATATTATATACGGGTCCTATAAGCTTTTGTGTTTCCGTGCAATACTGTTGCAATAGTATTCCACCAAAGGAATGCTTGTTTTTTTCATATCTCCACATCATATTTAAAAGCCACTTTCGACCGTCATCATCATGAAACAAAGAAGGGTCAAACCCCGTGCTGTTAAGGTAAATTGGCTTTGATGACCATGGACCCAGTATGTTTTTTGCGGTAACCAAATAGTTATGCGTTTCTTTCCATACGCCTTTTCTGTTTTTGACATCGGTGTAAACTAAAAAAAAGGTGTTATTGTCATGGCTAAGACACGGCGCCCAAACACCGCAAGAGGGTCTCTCGCCCAGCAAATTAAGTTGGGAAGTTTCCGTAAGCGCATGCCCAATAAGCCGCCAATTTTTCAAATCTTTGGAATGATGCAAAACAACGCCCGGGAACCATTCAAAAGTTGAATTTGCAATATAATAGTCCTCTCCAACCCTGATTATTGACGGGTCGGGGAAAAACCCCTTTAATATAGGATTATGTATCACATTCATTTTTAGCCCTGCCCTTCTTAATTTAAATATGTTGTATTTTTTAATTACTCCACGCCTTATAAACAGCCTCTATATTTTCAGGCTTTGCCCCCGGACCAAACTCGCATTGGGCTATGCAGCCTCCGTTTGACCATAAGGCTTGCTTGACAGACTCAACAGCGTGTTGTATTTCTTCTGCCGTGCCGTTAGGAAGCAAGTGCTGCCGGTCAATTTCTCCCCAAAAGGTAATTTCCCCTTTATATTGTTTTAGATTATCAATGCCCATGCAAAATATTTGTGAATTTATGGCATCAAGCCCCATATCAATCAAATGCGGAAGGATGCTTAAAATATAGCCGTCTGAATGCATCAGCGCCTTTTTGCCGTATTTGTGCGCGATTTCTATATATTCTTTATAAAGCGGGGCAAAAATATCAAGCCACATTTTGGGGTTTATAAGCAAACTGTTTTGACTGCCCCAGTCATCCATAAAGAATATTCCGTCCACACTTGTTTTAGCCCACTTTTCTATAAGCGCGCAATTAAAGTCATGCATCTTGGCGATAAAAGCCACCATGTGTTTGGGCGGGCTAAGCAAGTCAATATATATGTTTTCCGTACCCCTTATAAATTGAAGTCTTTCAAAGGGGCGGGCAAGCACATCCGAAATCACAAACTTATCGGTTGTTTTGCAAAACTCATTAACTGCATCAATATCAAAGGTAAGAAGCTCCTTGGGAATATGCGCTTTTTCAAAATCACGCCAATCGTCATGTAATATCAAGGGTGTTTTAACCTCGCCTATTACTCCTTTTTGAATGTTGGTAAATTCACAGCCCCACTCGTCAATATAAACGCCTATACCATATTGGTCGCCGCTTGTTTTTGGCTTATCCGCATAAACAGCCGGTGCAGTTGCAAAATCTTTGGGAAACTTTTTTGTTATATCCATCAACTCGTTCGGATAATGCATTTCAGCCCAAGGGAGCGCCCAAAGGTCAATCGGCACGGCGCCTGTATTATTTTGAAACTCCATCGTTTTTTTAACCAATTCTCTTGGTTTCATGATAAACTACCCCCTTTTTTTGATTAGTAATATCACATAATGTCTGCTAACCGGGCTGCCGTTACAAAGGTGTAGGATTCTTCCTTCATTAAAGATATTAGCTTGTTAAACTCGCAAATTGCCCTTTTTCCGCAACCGTATGTGATAAACTTGTGCGGAATAACGGTTGCTTCACCATAACGGTAGGATTTAGACACTTTTATAAATTCCCACGGATGTATGTACAAGCACACTACCGGCGTAACACCTTTTCCTTTGGAAAACTCAACAAAACTTTTTATTTTTTTCATGGTATACCCTGCGCCTTTTGTTCGAAACAGCGGCCATTGGTCGCGGTCGCGCTCCAAGGGAGAATCCTTGCTTTTCATTGTCATGTCCGCGAAGTTTGGTATTTCCAAAATCCTCATATCGCCTTTTTGCGTCCAATCCGTTTTTGACGGATGATATGCCGTAAATTGGTTGCGGTAATAATACATGGCATACGATGCATCTGAAACATATCCTAACTCCTCTAAGGCGTTAACAACGGCAGTAGAGCCCCAAATACGCGGGCTGCGAAAGGATACCGGGCGCACTCCCGAATACTTTTCCACCCATTCGGTGGCAAGCTGTATCCGGTCTTTTACTTCGTGAGGCAAAAGAGGCTTTACCCCCGGTATGGGAAACAGCTCATCGCCAACCGTTTCATGATAAAGAGAGTGGCACCCAACTTCGTTATTGCTTTTTGCCACTTGCTTTGCAATTTGCGGGTTTTGCAACGCGCTTTCACCGGTAAAATAGAATGTTCCGCTCACCTTTTGCTTGCTAAACATATCAAGCAAAATTGGAACTCCCTTTTTTACGCCCTCGTAAAACGGAGTAAAACTGCCGATATCAGTTTCAACATCCACACCTATTATAACATAAACAGACATATTTTCACTCCTAAAAACAATTATTTGCTAAAATATTTTTTTAACAGCTTTCCGTTTGCCCTGATATACCTTATTCCTTCCGATACGGGGCTGTAAGAGCATTCAAGAGATGCATCGCAGCCTAAATAATTTACCTTTCGCTCAAAGGTGTATCTTGTATGTGGATTTGCATAAAGCCTATCTTGAATTTGAGCGTTTTGCATACTTTTGATAAAACCATCAAAGCTGCCTGCCTCGTTTTTATTTCGGATTTCACATACAAATCCAAGGCTAAGAAGTTTAAGCCTTTTGCGGGTGAAATGCACCTCGTCACCCTCATAACCTATAATAGACAATGAAAAGGCGGTGTCAAGCTTTTCAAGGCGCACCTTCGCCGCCTCGCCGCCCGTTAAAGGGTAAAACGCGCAATATACATCGGTAAGCCTTGCAAATATAGGCTGGCTGGCTATTATTTCGTCGCCCAAATCAAGCTTTTTTCCGTTATATACAATTTCGCTTACATTGTTAAAGCGATTATCAATAATAATTGCCAATTTGATGGAGCTTACCTGCTGTATCATAGTTTTGGGCGAGTATAAAACCATAGCGGTATTTTTATATTGGAATGCCAATTTCCTGCCTGCATCGGGCAAAAGAGACCTCCTGCCCATGCCATTGTTTATAATGCAGCGGGTGTATATTGATGAGATATCTTCCTGCGCTTTTGCCGGAGACTTTTTGCTTGCAATAATATGAAAACTGTCCGTTTGCTCTCCGTTATGAAATTCTTTGGTGCATGTACCCATTACATACAAGTCGGTTATATAAGAAAAAATATCCGTCTCTCCTGCACTATATTCATAAATATCCTCTTGTTTAAAAAGAGCGGATAAATCTGCTTCCTCGCTTTTTTGTTCATCTGCAAATTCTTCAAGCAAATGCGCGTCTGCAGATGACGAAACCTGAGCATCCCCATGAAAAAAGAAAGGGTACTTTCGCTCTAATGCATCATCTATAAATTTTTGGGGGCAATGGTATTCCATGTTTGAAAGCCAGCAATTAGAAAATTGCATAAACCACGGCGGGTCGCTTGCCCCATGAGTACACATCCCGGGAAACCCGTTTTTACTGCGAAAAATGGTGTTTAGCGGGTTTACTTTAAGCTGCTCTCCCATAACTTGATATAATACCATTCTATATTGATGAGTATGCGCAAGAGAATCCACTTTATATGCCCTCGAATAGGGACCTGCAATGTGAAACGTATCTCGGTGGTACAAAATAAAAGTCGTTTCCCAAAGGGCGATTTCACATGCAATGGCGCGTTTTTTGATACCCTCATTTTTTGTATATGTTCCCAACGCCGCCATGGCATAAATTGTTATGGCATGATATGTAGGGCTGTTAAACTCACTAATGAACGTTCTGTCCTTTTGCATATCTTCAAGCTGTTGTAACCGACAAAGACCAATTTCAAGCCACTTTTGGTTGTTGTAGCGTTCGCCTGCCAAAATCAACAACGCCATTATCATAGCGGGGGTGTTGTCATTTACTCCGATAAAGTCGTTGCTTTCTTGCTCATTCCATTTCATGCGGCTGAAAATTCTTTGTTCCAAAAGACCTTTTACTGTTGGCGGCAACACGCTCTCGTATTGCATCAGCGTTACCAACGACATAAAAGGGGTGAATGTGCAGATTCTCTCATAATCCGTTTTTTTTGCATTTGTAAGAAGTTTTTCTATTAACGGCATATGCTTTTGGGGTTGTATTGACAAAAAAGCATGTATTAAAAAAAGCGCATCACGAAGGCTGCTGTTTTTTTGCCATTCCTCGGCAGCCCCTTCTTGGGTTATAAATTCTTTATAGTATTCGATTATTGTCTTGTTTATTTTGTCCGTTCTTTGTTTTTGCTCCATTGGATTGCAATATTGCATACTGACACGCCCTCTCGATTAATTCAATGCCTTTTAACCCTTTGTATGATGCAGCAGCTCGTCAAGAAGCAAGATAGCCAAGGCTTGCCCATAAGGCATTGGGCATATGGGTATTTCTTTATAATGCTGTAATGTATGCCCCATGCCGGTTCCGTAAGAAACGCTTTTTACCGTTCCGTTTGAATCGATGTTTTCCAAAACGGCTTTTGCGCCCTTTAAGCCAACTTCGTAATATTTATCTGATATTATCCCCAACCGCACGCTTTTTAAAATGCCGTAAGCGAACCCGGCGGTTGCGGACGCTTCCAAATAAGATGTGCTATCGTTTATCAGCGTATGCCACATACCGCTTTCATGCTGGTATTGCGCAAGGGCATCAACTTGGGCAACCAAAGTGTCTGCCATAAAATGCTTGCTTCCGCAGCTTATGCCGGTTAATTCAATATAATCGGGGATAAATATAGTTACCCAGCAATTTCCCCTGCCCCATAAAGCTTTAGCAAAATGATTGTATTCATTAAAGGTCCAACCATGATACCATAGCCCTGTTTTTTTATCCATAAGATAATTTGCATGAATTAAAAACTGCCGTTCACATTCATCCAAATATTCTTTATTTTCTTCTATTACACCCATTTTCGCCAAAAACAAAACAGCCATAAAAAGGGTATCGTCCCATAGTTCGTTCTCTTGCAAGCCATCTGTTGTAAAATGTTGAAATCCATTATATTCAGTACGCGGCAAATCGCTCATTATCCACTTAGCCCAGTCGGAGCAAATTTGCATATATTTTTTATTTCCGGTTGTTTGGGCAACCGATGACACAGTAAGCAGCGGTGAAGTGGTGTTAACGTTTCTACTTGGTAACCCATTTTTTATATTTTTTTCAATCCAATTTATAATCCAATTTAAGTCTTCCTCTTTTTTGCTTCTTAAATAGCTTTTGAATAGCCCATAAAGCCCCACTCCTTGCGCCCATTCCCAGTTTTCAATATCAATAATGCCTATTGTGCACACTTCATCTATGTATCTGTTCTTAATATCCTTAATTCTTTGGCATGTTAATGCAAGTTTGTTTTCTACAATATCCTTGCTTATTTTCTCCGTTTCGTAGTGCATATCATTCTCCTTGTGTATTGTTTTACAAACCATATGAATAGTCGCGGGTGTCTATTATAGGCACAGATACATCATAAAAGCTGTTTTCGCCCAAAAATACAACCGTTGTCATGTCGCCCAACGCCCACTTTGATATGTTTTCCGAGCTGTTTGGATAGCCTTGATGTCCGATAGTGATACCCCTGTCGGTATTTTTCATATAATTGTTCTCTATAATAATTCCCTTCATAACCTTTTTCAGTTCCGTTTGCCGCGTTCGCACATTATATATAATGTAAACGCCATTTATATGAGGCGCTTCACTGCGCCCGGTCGCCTCTCCCGTTTGCTCTCCGGCAATAATGGTGTTCGCTTTAATTTCCGCGCCGTAGGTATAATAGTTTTCCGGCTGCGTGCCTTCAATCGCACAATAAATCCCCACGCCAACCGCCCTGCTTTTACGGCTTTCTCCTTCAAATTTATTATTTTTCATCACAGAGTAATAAGCAATAGCCTGCCTGTAATCATCTGAATTTTCTTGTTCTTTGTATATAGAACGCACGGCAGCGCCCTCTGTGTAAATTCCTACATTATCGTCAATAACGCTATCAACCGTATCGCAATACATCCAATATCCTTTTTCCGCATTTTCCGCATAATTTTTATAATAAACAACATTTTCAATTAGCGGCATAACGATAAATCGGCTGGAGCTGTTCGGAGGAACCGCAAATGCTTTATCCAAAGTGATGGTTTTTAATTCCTCGTCAAAATCAATTATTCGGGCGTATTGCCCCAATCCCCTTCCGTTTGATACAACAAATGAGTTTCCGGAAAAGGCTGCAACATCAAGCTGCCAGTCCGCAACGCCGCTTTGCTTTGCATCAACCGTAATTGTGTTTCCTTCAACTTCACACACGGCGCCTGCAATCTTAACGCCGCCGCGATAGTTTTCAACGCACAATATTTCGCCGTCATTTAAACCTTCCGAGCCGGTTGTATAAATCTGATTATACGCCAAATAGCTGGGGCCTCTTGTGAAAACTCCTTGGGACGAGTCATCATATGTATTTTCAGAGGTGCTGTGCCGACGAATGGTGTTGCCTTTAAAAACCCCAAAACCTGTAACCACAACTAAGTTGCCAAACATTGTGTCAAACGTATTGTTCGTAATTGTGCAAAATTCCGAAACATAGCTTGAAGTAATTGAGGCCAAATACCCTTTAAACTCACAGCCATCCACTAAGAAATGCGACCGTCCGTTCATTAGCAACCCAATTCCTCTTGCATCCGTTTCGCTTCTGCTCATTTTTGTTTCCAGCCTTACATTTTTTAAAAACCCGTATTGAAAAGCCCGCTTATTCATATCCTTTACCGAATCTTGACTTCCGCTGCCAAGCTTTAAATACACATCCGGCGTTGGTATATTTTCAAGAAGCTCAAACCCTATATTTAAAAGCCCGCTTCTTCCAATCGAATTTGAAGCGCTTGTTACAAAAGTTGCGCCGGAGCCGGTATGCTTTATAATTGTTTGATACATTCCGTCACCCATTAAAACAACATTTTCCGGCAAAGTCAATCCGTCCGCATGGTATATTCCGAGAGGCAAATACACAACCCCACCGCCCGTCTGACCGGCATCGTTGATTGCTTGCTGCAAAACGGCGGAACATTGTTGTTGCAGGCTACCGGACACATTGTATGGGGCGGCGCTGACATCAATAACATTTTCCCAATTAAATTCGCCTGCCCACGCAACACCCAGTTGATAAGGGTCGGAACCCGAAACAACCTTAACGGTTGGCATTTCCTCGGGCAGGTTCCACACCACACCGTCGTTGGTAACAAACACATTATAAACCCCGTTGGGCACATCCGCCGGTAACACACCTGTAATCTCGTAAGGGTTTACAGACGCAATCGGTATATCGTAAACATTCTCACCGCTTACAAGGGCTATACCGCTTGCCAACGCCCCTTTATAATGCCTTGCCATAAAATTTTTTCCGTATACGCTAATTTGCGCCCCCGGTGATGCAACATCAAAGGACAGCCACTGCGGTCGGGCAGTATTTAGCCCGACCGGTGCGCTTACTCCATGCTCGTTTTTCACCCACAAATTAAAAGCCCTTGCTTTCAACTGTTCGGGCGCGCGGCTGATAATGCATTGCCCTTGTTCGTCAACCTCAATAATCTGTGTCGATATGCAATCATTTTCCGAAAATTCAGGCGGCGTATGCGCATTTGCCTGCTGCACATACACAACTGAGCTTTGTGTGAAACCTTCTCCGTAAATTAAGAAGGTTTCACCCGGGCTCACATCATCGGATACTCTTGTTATAACGGGCTCCCATTCCCATGTTTCCCCAAAGTGTTCCGTTGGGGAAGGGTAATGGGAGCCCTTATTAAAATTTACGTATACCCCCGCTTCCTGCTGTTGAGGAGGTATCCATCTGTTTGCCATCGGCTGTATATTCGTTCCCAAGCCGTCCCAAACAAACACTTTTATTGTCTGCGTTTGCGCGTTATCTATATTTAATGTAACGGTTTTTACCGTTTTGTTATAAAAATTAAAGTCCGCATCGGTCGTTTTTACCTCTTTTAATGCATCATTCTCATACAATGCGGCAATTATTTGTACTTTGGCATTGCTTTCAAAATTCAACCGTCGCAAAGTTATATCCAAATCAATGTCGCCGTTTTGCAGCTCATAAACTTGCTCGCCCCCGCTGCGCATAACAACCTCTTCTATTTCGTAAGGCTGGGCGCTTTCGGTGTAGACAAATAGCTGTGAAGCGGTTAACACACCGTCTTCCCCCTGCAATGTCACTGTAATTGCCGCTTTTTCGCCATCCTGCATTTTTTCGGGGATAAGATATTCAAAACTGCCGTCCGGTAAAAGTGTAAGCAGCTGCGGTTGCTCGCCTTTATATTGGGCGGATAAAACATCACCTGCTTTAGCATTATAAACAAGCCCTTTTACCGTGGGGTTTTCACCGCTCAAAACAGAAGCGCTTGTAATTTTTAATTCTCTTTTTAACTGCCAAACGCTAAACTCTGCGCTATTTGCAATAAGCAAGTTGCCCTTATGCTCCAACAACTGATAGCCCTGCCCGGCGGTTGAATGGTTATCGCCAATCCTAATCGGCGTTTGTTGCGTATTGTCATATAACGCCAACACTTTTTCGGGAGTTGCTATTGCAAAATAATTTTCATCTATTTTATATACATCTTGAGTTCGTATCGTGTCGGTAAAAACAGTTTGTAGTTCGTTTGGATTTGAAACATCTATTTTTACAAAACGCGACCCAGCTGTTCCCGTGTCATTATACAAAATAATCTCGTTTTCATTGACCGATTCGATAAACGCGCTGGAAGGTCCGCTGTTTGTAAAATCAGCAATGTCTTGTGTTGAAATTTTCGTTGCCTCAACATTATCCTTTTCAAAGCTAACGCTTGCAACAGCTATATTATATGAATTATTTGCACCGCGATCCACATAATAAACCATATGCGCACCTTCAAAAACCTCAACATCAAATGAGCGTGCCTGCACATCGCTTTCTAAATTAGCCGCAAGTTTTATGCTGCTTGAGTCCGAGATATTTGTTAAGTCATATATCTGTATACCGTTTTGCCCCGCAATGTATAAATAATCGCCAAAAACCGAAAGAGCGTGGCAATATTGGCTGCTGATGCTGTAATAAGGATTATTCGGGTCAATTAGCCCCCCGCTTTGTATTTTATATATTTCAATATAATAGTTGCCGGACGCCCTGTTGGATAAAATAACATACCCGTCTTTAACTGCAACGCTATCCTTTCGTATTTCAACTTTAATCTTTTCGCTTGTAAATTGCGCTACATTTAAAATATTTGAAGGGTCGGTTATATTAAAAATCTTGAAACCATCCGACGAGGCAACATAAGCATAATCGGCGCCTTCAAATGTAGTTGCCGCTACTGATACAGCTCGATTTGTTGATGACGAAAACATCCCCTCTGCGGTTGCGCTGATTTTTTGCAATGCAAAGTTAAAATCGCTTTCATTTCCTTCAAAAGGAACAATAGAGATTACCTTGCAAGCGGCAACATAAGCCATGTTGTTTCGGTACAAGGTAGCGCAAATTTTATCATTGCCTTCAACCTCAAAGAAAAAGCGGTTGTCTTCTACGCTAACTGCAACTTCATCACCGTCGTTTACACTAATTTTAACAGTATCGGTGTTTGAATTATACCCATAAACAATTCCGCCGACATTATTGCCCATGCCTTCAATTAGGCTTTCGGATTCTATATCTATTTCCGTTTTATAACTCCAAACGGAAAATTGCGAGCTGTTTGCAATTAATAAATTCCCCTTATGCTCTGTAACCTCATAAACTTGCCCGCCGGATATAGCATATGTTTCGCCTATTTGAGCGCGCGCGCCATCTGCAAAAGCATAAATCCCCAACGATTTATCCGGTGTGCCTGCAAGATAATGCCCGTCGCCCAAATATTTGTATGTTTGCACCCTGCCGCTGTATGTTGTAATTTCCGTCGGCTGCCCCGGGTTTGATACATCCACCATTATTTGGTCTTTTCCGTTGTCGTTTACAGTCCCGCATCCAAGCACCAACACATTGTCGCCCAAGTAAAAAACTTGTGTTTGGGATGGGTTGGGAAATGTAAATTCCGTGGGCACTTTATTATATAATTCCGTAAACGCAAAACCCCCGCCCGTCATATCTACATCAAAAATAACAAATTGTCTTACATCTGTCGATACGCGGTCTATTAAAAATATTCGATATTGGTTTTGCGAAATTTTCGCCACCGTAAAATTGTGTGCCTGAACGCTGCTTGCGCGGTTGCCAAGGTATACGATGCTTTCTCCGTCAGCTATATTCGACAAATCATAAACCTCAACACCCTTGTTGCTGTTTTGCGCAATAAATAAATAGTTATCCAAAATTTCAAGCCTGCTCATGCTTGTACCGTCTATTGATTTGTAAGGGCTGCCTATCTTACCGTCGGTTGCAATTTGGTAAAACTCTATTTTGTTGGTTTTTGTATTTGCCACTATAAGGCGGCCATCCTTAACTAAAACACCCTTTGACGATATGGCTGTTTTAATAATGTCTCCGGATATTTCTTGAACTATTGAAATTTCCGAAGGGTCGGTAATGTCGAATATTGTAAAACCATTGGATGAGCCGACATAGGCAAAATCCCGCCCGCCCGTTTCATACGCCGCAACGGCGCTTGCGCGGTTGTCGCTGCTTGAAAATGCAACTCCCTGAGGCGTTGCGTAATCTTGCATTTGAATGTCATACTGCAGCGATGGTATGTTGCCGGTTTCCGCTTTGATAATCAATGCATCATTGGCGATTGCTGCAATAATTGACAACGCAAGACAAATTGATAAAACCTTAACAATGCTTTTTCTTTTCATTTTAAATTCTCCTCCCCAAAAATTAATTTTTTACTCTTTTAGAACGATTGCTTCGCCGAGTGGGTCAATAACATCGGTGTTATTTGAATCCTTGATGTAAATGCCATAACTCATTGCACCGATAGTGTTTGTGCCGAAATCGCTTTCATTTGCTTGGGTGGAATTACCTATCGTAATCCCCCTATCCATTTTTTCAATTTTGTTGTTTTCAATAATCACCCCTTTTAACACATTTGGAACGGTGTCCATAGCTTTTTTGACGGTGTATGCAACATAAATACCGTTGATGGTAGGAGCCTCCGAGCGCATATTTTTAGCTTTTGGTATAACTTCCGAACCGACAATGGTGTTGTTTCTAATCTCTATCCCATACAATAAGCAGTGCGTAATGTTAGGTGTGTCCATCACTGCATCCGCGCCTATACCATTAACACGGCTTTTGCTTGAAAAGCCTGCTGAATAATTTGAGCTTATAGTGTTAAAATACCCTTGACTGCTTCTGAATTTTGTGTCGTTGTTTATAAATATCGCCCTAACCAATATGCCTTCCGTGTTAATGAGGTTGTTTTTTGCAATTACACCGTCATAGCAATCGCCATAAAACCAGCAACCTTTAGAACCTGTGTTTGCATAATTATTATAAATAGTTATTCCGATTTGGGCTGCCATAACTACAAATTTGCTGGTGTTATCGGGCAACACATCCCATTCTTTTTCCAAAAATAAAGTTTTTGTGCCTTCATCCAAGCCAACCACTTTGCGTATCTGCCCCAAACCCAGCCCGTCTGTTATAACTATATACCAAAACTCACCGAATGTCGTGTCATTTAATTTCCAACCCTGCCGTATGCTTTCTACGGCTTTAGGTTCCCCATTTTCGTCCAAAAACGGTTCTATCTGCAATTCTTTTGCTTCCGACGCCACGACATTCCCCCCCATCTTTGCACCGCCACGGTATTCCTCACCGCAAAACAGCTCACCGTCATTGCAGCCGGGCATTCCGGTGTTGCGTATAACATTTTCCGTCAAGTATGAATATCCCCTCATAAAAATTCCCTGTGCATTTACCATGGCATCGCTAAAGATTGTATGATGATTAATAGTGTTTTTTTCAAAAATTGCGCAAATGCCTACCAATGATAAATTCCCGATTGATGATGTAAAGTGGTTATTAACCAAATAAGAATATTTGCTGATGTAATTAGACATGGGAATGGACTGAAAACCGTACATTATACTATCTTCAATCGCAACATGGGATTTTGCCACTATCGTCACGCCCATCCCCCTGCCGAAGCCGTTTCTTATCATGGGCGAAACAACCTTAACCTGCTTTATAAATATAAATTGGGCTGTTCTTTCTTCTTCGTTTGCTACATTTGTCCCCCAGCTTTCTCCAAACCAAATGTAGTGGTCCGGCGTGCTTTGGGCAGGCGTATCCTCAAGCAAAATTTGCAAACCGAACAAGCCGGTTCTGCCAAGAGTTCTGCCGTCCGCATCGGAAGAAATAACATTTTTCCCTGTTACATCCGCATTCCTGTTAATATAATTTAAAATTGTTTTTTCCATGCCGTCGCCCTTTAACACCACATAAGCAGGCACTTTGAGTTCCCGAATATTATATTTTCCTTCCGGTATATACACTACGCCGCCGCCATGCTGTTTAACATGGTCAATCGATGCCTGTATTTGTTCCGTAACATCGTTAGGCATGTTAGGCGCAACATTATACGGAGCTTTTGTTATATCCGCAACATTTTGCCAATTAAATTCTCTTGCCCACGCGTACCCCAGACCAAATGGGTCAGACACATTTTGCACAACTTCAATTTCTCCCGGCATCTCATCGGTTGTATGCCACACCACACCTTCCGAAGTGACATAAACCTGATAGTTTCCATCCGGTATATCAAAAGAAACAACTGCCTCAACACAGTATGGATTAATTGATTTTAACTCTAAGTTAAAAATTTGACCTTCGCCAACCAAAGCCACGCCGGTGGCAAGGGCGGAAGCAAAATTTCGTCCGTCTAAATTTCTGCCTATTATGCGAAACGCTTCGCCCCCTGTAACAATATCCCTGTCAATCCACTGTATTCTTGCAGTGTTTATAAATATTGGCACACTTATTCCATACTTATTTTCGCAATATGCCGCAAAAGCGCCCGCCTCAATTTCAGTTGGTATTTGCGCAACGGCATAATTTTCGTTTTTATCAATATCTATAACAAGGCATTCTAAGGCATCAGCGTCGGGAGAAAGCGCAATTTGTTTTAGCGGCTGTATGTAAATTTTAGTATCATCTAAAAACCCCTGCCCGTAAAAACTAATTAAGTCTCCCGGTTTAACATCCTCAGAGACTTTGAAAACCGTAGGCGGCTGTTGCCATGACCCGGCAGGGTTTTTGCTCGCCTTCGGAAGGTTCGGGATTTGTTCCAACGCCACCTTCTTATTTGCGCCTATATCATACTTTATATCGTCAAGAAAAACCGGTGGTTCGTATGAGGGGGCGCCAACATCCAACATTCTTTCAACTACAACCGCACTTTCGCCCCTTGTCAGGTTATCCTTGGGCAAAAAGTTGTTATTTTCATCTCCCGAAACAACGCCCAGTTCGGCTATTTGCTGTACAAAGCCAATATAATTCAAGCTTATTTTATCTTTATCGTCAAAAGACAATTCACGCTTGGGCTCTGTTGCGTTGTCGGGCTTTTTGTCCAAACAAAGCGCTACAACGGCAGCCATTTCTTCACGCGTTATCGGGGCGTTCGGAAAAACAGCCCCATCTTTGACCATTTCATTAGGTATAAGGGCGTTAAGGTGCGCTGTTTCAAATATATCGCAATACCAGTCACTTGTGCCGACATCGATAAACCGCCCTTTATATTCCCTAAGCCTGTAACCCTTTGCCCGCACCGCCAAAGCATAGAATTCAGCCCTTGTAACATTTTCATTCGGCACAAAAAGCGTGTCGCTTATACCTGTAATGACAGACTTTTTATACATTTTTGCAATGGAGTCCTCAGCCCAATGCTCTTTTGTATCAACGAACGGATTTTGTGTTTCAACGCCTGAGGCTCTTTCGCCAAGAACGGCAGATTCATTTTCTACAATGGGCAGTTGATTTCTGTCGTATTCATAAAACAGGTCAACAATTTGCAATCCCGATAAAGTGCAAACAAATATATACTTGCCTATGCGCTTTACGCTGTATACGGGGCTTCCCATTTCCACCACGCTAAGCTGCTTTAAATCGCCGGGGTTGTTGGCATCGTATATAACAATCTTTTGCGAATTATACATACCCACAATAAGCGTGTTTTCGTACACATGCAATGCATTTGGCTTATCGTTGCTTTCGTAAAATTTTATAAGGCTGGGTTTTTCCTTGTCCAAAACATCAATTTCAAACAACCCTGATGAATCGGTAGCGTAAAGTATATCGCCATGTGCAATTATCTTTTGGGAGTAATTTATATTTCCCACCACTGTTTTGGACACCAACCGGGGGGCAGTTTTTTCTTTAATATCATAAATAAACAGCTCCGACCCGGTAGTTATTAAATAAACATAATCGTTATCCGCGTAGCCGCAGTAATAATTACCGATTCCCGATACAGCGGCTAACGGAGCGGCGCTTGCAGGGTACGAAATATCGAACATTTGTAAAAAAGAGCCGCCATAAACCAAAAGAATGTTACCTTGCACCTGCATATTTTTGGCGCCTTTTTCAATAACTAAACTATTTATCAAAACGGGTTCTGAAGGGTTTGAGGCATTATATATATTTAAAAAATCGCCTGAAACGGCAAAAACATAATTACCCTGCGCCTCAACAGTAAGCACATTGCCTCCGGTTAGTGTGCTTGCCATTTCTTTTGGGTTTTCATGTTCCGACACATCAACAGTCATAAAACCTGCTGTACCGTCTGCCAAATAAACATTGTCACCCGAAATTGCCATGTTCCAAAAACGCTCTTTAGGTCCTATATCGCTTGGTAATCTTTTTTCATCGCCAAATACTACAAAACCTTTTACAAATAAGGTAGCCACCATTAAAAAGGCAATTATTCGTTTCATCATCTCTACTCCTTTAACTTTAGCGCGCCGCCCCAATTTGAGGGGCAACGCTTAGGGCTTATCTTATAACAAAAACTTCTCTTGCAACTTCATTTCTGCAATTTAAAAGCACCTTCGAACCATTTGTTCCGGTTAGCGAACCCGAAGGGGCAACCATATCAAGGGTGCCTTTGTTTATCCTTACCCTGCCGTCATCTAAATCACACACATACACTTGCGCATTATTGCTTACGGATACCGCAAACACCGAGTTGGCGCTGTCATAACCCACAAGCGCCAAAACGCCCTCCTCTTTTGCGTAACAAATGCCGTACACCATAAGCAATGTAGCAAAATCAGATGCAGTTCCGGGGTTTTCGGAGGATGGCACCCTTTTCGCAAAGGTATCTTTAAATATTCGATGGTCCGATAAATCGTAATTCGTCGGCGCAGCATCGTTTTTGAAAATCACTTTTACGCTATTGGCTTTAAATCTATCATCAAATAGCGCCTGTATAATATCACCCTTGTCAATCCCGTCAAACATTCCTTCTCTTATCGGCAATAGGCTGATTTCCTCTCCCCTATACATACCTACAAGCTTTATTGTTTCACCCATGTCGCCGTCAATTACATGAACTGCTTCTTTTACAACAATCATTGATTGCTGAGAAGAATAATCCACCGTCACCGATTCCCTTAGAACAGCCGCACCGATAACATAAGCTTGGGAGCTGTTGTAAATGTCAAAATCATATTTTCTGTCACTGCTTAAAATGGATTTGCTTGCAACCGAATAGGCGGCATATTCGCTTAAATCCAAAGGAATATTAAAAATAATGGTTTTATCGGTAAACAAATACTCGCTTGCATACTTACTTGAACCGCGGTAATAAGCGTCGGTTATCCTCTCGTTAAAAACAAGCGTGTCCTTGCTGCTTTGGCTTGGTTTAACAGGTGTTTTAGATGCTATTTCAATGCTGTTGAGCGCTAAACCTTCTTTTGTATCATAGCGTATTATTTGCGGAATTAAAGTTGCCGGTTCTTCCTCATCATATAAATCGGGATATTCCAGCAGCGCATTGCTTTTTGTCCTCTCGCCGTTTATCAGTATATTGTCAGTTGCCGTGCATGTTATAAATTCGCCTGTTTGAGAATAAATTTTCAAAAATATATCCGAGCTGATTCCGGGCGCCTTTTTTAAGTCTAACAAAAAGCCATATAGCATGCTTTCTTTCCCCGACCCAAGCCCAACAATAACGCCATAATTATTTATCAAAAACTTGCCCTCAAGCCCAACCTTTATTATCGGGGCAATAAAGGGTTTTGTATTTGAAAACTCCAAATACATATCGCTTACAAGATATTGGCTTCCTCCTATTTCTGCCCATGTTTGCTCTCCGTCTTTAAAAACCTCCGTTACGCTTCCTTCCACCAAATTGGGCGTTGCCAAAAGGCATCTCATAAGTTTTTTACCCGATTCGCTTTTACTTTGAAAAACATCTATCACATTATCCTGCTTAAGCACGGAAATGTCCAAAATGTCACCGTTTATGTTTGAAAGAACAAAGCTTTGGCTGTCCGCTTCAATGATGCGCCCGTATTTATCATAAATTATATAATTATCCGCATCAACAGCCGACACTACATAGCTTTCATACGTTTCCACCAAAACAACATCCGCTGTGTTAACATCATTATGACCGATTAATGTGATTGTGCCGTAGCTTATATCCAAATCATCCTCTAAAATGGGCGACAATGCTTTGCCGTTATAGATAAAATCGGCGCCGGTAACATTAACCTTCCTTGTATGGTTCGTATCAAAATACGATAGTTCAAAAGGGGTGGCGCTAACAATGTCAGCCGCATCTATTGTTACAACCATATTGTCCCTATGTATGGAAATCGCGATGAGACGCTTGTCGTCCGTTCGTTCATCATGCAACGCATATGCCGCAACCCTTTGCCCCAGCAAGGATGCTGCAACGGTAGACCCAACGCTGTATTGGGTTTTGTTAATTTCCACCGTTCCCTTATAACAGCCTTTAGGCGAAGTCAAAGCGGTGTATTCATTTTTTTCGATTATGCCATCGATTTTATGCAAATCAAATTTATGTTGCATCCAAGGCTTCAAAATTCGATAATCTATCTTTTCGCCTATAACGCTTTTTTCGTAATAACCTATATTCAAGGCTTTAAAAAGCAGTTCAACGGCATTTGCTCTGTTTAAAGATTGCCCTAAATCGGTGTGTAAAGAAAGCCCGGCTTGCATTGCAGCGTTTAAATATCCAATAGGGTATCCGCCCGAGGTGTCTGCAATGTAATCGTATCCGAACGCCGATAGAATTAATTTTAGCGCCTCTGCATATGTTATGGCATCCAACGGTCTAAAAAGCCTGTTTTCATCAACGGAAATAAAACCACGATTAACGCCGTAAGTAATTGCATCATAATATTTATAAGTTAAGCCTACATCATAAAAAATTGGCTCTTGCCCGCCTTTGGCGGCATCCGACTCTCCCAAAAGGCTCACAACCGCAGCAGCAAATTCGCCGCGTGTAACCTCGCTTTCAGACACATCATCAATCAATTTCAAATATTGTACAACCTGCTTTGCAATAGCATTTTCAGCAACAACCGGCTTTTCATCCGATGCAAGTGCAACAATTGCCGAAAGCGCAAAACAAATCAACATACACATTGCAGCAATACGCTTTATCACAGCTCTCTCCCCCTTATTCATTTATTATGTTATAAATAACTTGAGCTGCCATCGCCCTTGTACACACCTGTTGAGGATAAAAATTGCCATCTCCGTATCCGTTTATAATCCCTGCTTTTGCAACTTCAGCAACTCCGGTATGCGCAAAGTCGCTAATTTGGGGTTCATCATCAAATAATTGAACGGCGCCTTCACCTTTTTTTAACACATCGCTATCCAATATCTTTAAAGTTCGCCACACCATAACAGCCATTTCTTCGCGGGTAATGGGCTGCCCAACTCCAAATCTTTCCCTGTCAATTCCGGATGTTATGCCGAACCTTTCACCTGTGGCTATGTATATGTAATGCCATCTGTTGGGTGAGGTATCTATAAAATCAGTAACGGCGCCTTCGTCCAAAATATTAAAAGAAAGCACTAACATCTTTATAAATTCTTCGCGTGTAACGCTTTGTTCGGGTGCAAAAACTCCGTCGGTTACACCCTCTACAATTTTTCGTTTATACAGATTTGTAACCGCAGTATAATACCATTGCGACTTGTTAACATCTCTAAGCGGCGGGGATGACTGCCAATCAAAATCCATGTCTACTTCCGCATTATCTATTGACGCGGGCGCTGTTTCGGCTGCTGTCAGGGCGTCAACAGAAAACCCGCTGCCCCTGCCGCCGCCTCCGGCGGTTTGTCTTGCAGGCTTATCGTCTGAATTTTTATAGCTTTCAACCGCCGCATCAAATGCAGAAATTATTTCCGCGGCGCTTGTTATATTGCTTTTAACAAAACCCTTAATTACCGTGATTTTCCCTTCGCGATTCAAAGCAGAATATTTTGCTATAATATCCAAGCTCAGCCCAAGATTATGACCATGGGTTTCTATTATTGAATTATCCACTACAAACCCATGCTGCATGTACCTTGCATAAACAACCTTTTCGCCTTCTTGAAAAGCGGACTCCAACAAACCCACATCTGCGAAATTTTTACCGCTTAACCAATTTTGATAAAATTCGTCTTTTTGCCCTTCGCTAAGCATTGAATAAAAGGAATCGATATTTATTAAAAGCAGGTGATGATTTTGTTCAATAAGCGCCCCAATATCATGATAGTTACTTGTGATGCCGTTTATCAACTGTAAAATATTTTGTCTTGAAATTTCTGTGTTAAACACCCTCACAACTTGGCTGACATCTGCGAACCTTTCTGACCTAAGCTTTAACAGAACCGCCTCTTTATGGTAGTTGTTCAGTTGTCCGAAAGCGCTTTGCTCGCTTGTGTCAAGCTGAAATACGCCTTGGTATATTTCATGGTTTATTATGGATAAGGTATCGCTTTGCGTATACAGCTTATCCAATGCAGCAGAAATCGTTTCTGCGGTATAATAGCTAAACTTAGCGGTAGTTGACTTCCAATTATTGTTGCCCATGGCAGCGCACACATTGTACTGGGCGCCCTCTTGCGCATTGCCTGTCAGCTTAAACTTAACCGACCCTCTGCCGTTTTCATCAGTTTCAAAAGCATTTATAAACAGCAACTCATCTAAGTTGTTTTCTGCGTCGCTAACTAAAAGGACTGTCTTTGACTTAACTTGCAGCCAATTTGCAGCCGAAACTGTAACATCTAAAGCTGCCGGATTGACATTGACAATAATATCTATTTTATCTTGTTGCGGATTTAAATTTATGTCAATATCATTGTTTACCCCATCTTGCGCGGTGGAGGGAATAACCAAGATATCCGAAACAAGACGGCATTCTTCCAAAGCGTTTATGGCAAATATCTTTAAATATTCTTTTTCTTGCAAGTTTACCGATACTGTTTTTACTGTTTTGCCTTTCGAGGGCATATTATTTAGCGGGATATACCCGTAATCAAGCAGTTTGTTGTCGCCATACGAAGCGACAAATATTATTGCGCTGTTTAAAGGCTCGTTGTAAGTATTTTGAATTTCGAAGGTTATTTCATCGTCATTTAAAAGGATATCCAAAAAGCTAAGCTGCGGACAAATGTTTACATTGATTGTTTTTTCAACCGCCACAAAAGGCGTTCCGTCACGATTTACCGAAAGGACTACCGGGTATTCGCCATTTTCGGGCAAATAATGCAAGGGAAGCTCAAAACAACCGTTTATATCAAATTCATCTACAAAGTGGCTTTCCCCAAAAACATAAGCATTTACAATGTCCCCCGCCCGAAGCCCTTGTATTTGACCTTTTAAAATAAATGTTTCTTCAATCCAATCCAAGCTATCAAAAATCCTTGCCTCCGTTTTATAACTCCAAACGGAAAATTGCGAGCTGTTTGCAATTAATAAATTCCCCTTATGCTCTGCAACCTCATAAACTTGCCCGCCGGGTATAGCATATGTTTCGCCTATTTGAGCGCGCGCGCCATCTGCAAAAACATAAATCCCCAACGATTTATCCGGTGTGCCTGCAAGATAATGCCCGTCGCCCAAATATTTGTATGTTTGTACCCTGCCGCTGTATGTTGTAATTTCCGTCGGCTGCCCCGGGTTTGATACATCCACCATTATTTGGTCTTTTCCGTTATCGTTTACAGTCCCGCATCCAAGTACCAACACATTGTCGCCCAAGTAAAAAACTTGCGTTTGGGATGGGTTGGGGAATGTAAATTCCGTGGGCACTTTATTATATAATTCCGTAAACGCAAAACCCCCGCCCGTCATATCCACATCAAAAATAACAAATTGCCTTATATCAGCTGACACGCGGTCTATTAAAAATATTCTATATTGGTTTTGCGAAATTTTCGCCACCGTAAAATTGTTTGCCTGAACGCTGCTTGCGCGGTTGCCAAGGCATACGATGCTTTCTCCGTCAGCTATATCCGACAAATCATAAACCTCAACACCCTTGTTGCTGTTTTGCGCAATAAATAAATAGTTATCCAAAGTTTCAAGCTTGCTCATGCTTGTACCGTCTATTGATTTGTAGGGGCTGCCTATCTTGCCGTCGGTTGCAATTTGGTAAAACTCTATTTTGTTGGTTTTTGTGTTTGCCACTATAAGGCGGCCATCCTTAACTAAAACACCCTTTGACGATATGGCTGTTTTAATAATGTCTCCGGATATCTCTTGAACTATTGAAATTTCCGAAGGGTCGGTAATGTCGAATATTGTAAAACCATTGGATGAGCCGACATAGGCAAAATCCCGCCCGCCCGTTTCATACGCCGCAACGGCGCTTGCGCGGTTGCTGTTTGAAAATTCAACTCCTTGCGGCGTTGCGTAATCTTGCATTTGAATGTCATACTGCAGCGATGGTATGTTACCGTTTTCCGCTTTGATAATCAATGCATCATTGGCAACTGCCGCAAAAATTGACAACGCAAGACAAATTGATAAAACCTTAACAATGCTTTTTCTTTTCATATACCTTTTCATATACCAAGCACCATTAGCCTTTCCGGGCTCACAAAGTTATAATAAGTTTTGCACCTACGCGCTTATCATGAGCCGGATAAGGCGTATAAATGGTGCTTTGTGCATGTGCGGTTTGCCGTCAATTTATTTTATATCTTTAATATAATTAACATAATACTCTTGCGCCTCTTGTTCAAGAATAGCGCCGCCTTTATCCATATACTCATTTACAAAAGCATCCCAACTGTCTATTGAGCGCACACCGGTAATAAATTCACTATATGCCGTTGTTTTCAACTTATCCAAATCGCCTTGAAATCTTATCGATGAAGGCAATTGCGGGCGCATCAAATCATCTTGGTAACTGCCCCAATATGCAAGCTCCTCATTTTCTTTTTTAAAGTCTGCATTAGCATATTTGTTTGCCACATCTATTGCCGCCCAGTCGCTTACCGGCGCAAGCATGTTAAAAAAGCCCTGCTGACCAATCCCTTCTTTTGCCCTTGCGTTTTTGTCTGTATCAAACGGGGGAAGGTACTTAACGCCTGAGGCCGCCCCTATTTCAGGGTCAATATAATCATAAGTTCTGCCTCTATCGCCGAATACAACTTTTAGGGCAGTTTCTTCGTCATAATTTATATCGTCTAATATTTCAAGTATTTTGCTCATTTTTTCCGCATCATTTTTAAGGTGTGAACCAAAAACAATAAAATTCGATCTCGGACCCCACAGCCAGTCGCCTCGCTGTCCCGATGGTCCGGCAGGCAATTTACCTACCCGCTGTTCAATAACCGAATTTGGATTTGTTTTTTTCATTGATTCAAATTTGCTTCGTCCTTGAGGATGATTCATTGAAACATTCGACAAGGCAGTGTGAATTGCGCCTATTCTTCCTTGTTCCAGTTTTTCGACAACATTATCTTGCTTGTCTGTAATCATTTCAGGGTCAATAAGTTCTTCCTTGTACCATTGATTAAGAAGGGCAATAACATCCTTTGCGGCATCCATCGTTGTTGAATTGCATACTTTATCCCCAACTACCTTCCATTGCCCCGGCATTATGCCGTATGCTCCGAATATTTCGTCAAACTGACGCTGTGCCGAACCTCCCATTCCGGTAAGCCCGTATGTATCCTTTTTGCCGTTACCGTCCGGGTCGTCATACCTGAATTTTCTAAAGCTATACTCAAACTCATCTATTGTATCGGGTATTTGCTTTATGCCTAAATTATCCAACCAGTCGCCTCGCCACACCATAACTGTGTTGTATTCATTTCCCATAATTTTAGGCACTGCATAGAGAGCGTCCTTATACATTCCCGCCGCCCAGATGGTTTTATCAACTTGTTCAATTGCGGCATAGTGCCGAGGAGCGTAATCTTTCAAAAAATCTTGGTCTATTTCCGCTAACAGACCTTGGTCAACAAGCGGTTGCCAATTTTGCGGTTCGTTGATAAACATAACATCAGGCACATCGCCGCCGGCAATGTCCGCCCCCAGCTTTTGATAATAATCAATGGTAATGCTTTTTACCTCCAGCTGCACATTGTATTTATCTTCAATGAATTTTTGCACCATCGAATTCGATTCGACCGGCATATTGGGCGTGCCCACCCACTTGATTACATCGGGGCTGCCTAAATTTTCTTTTCCACCGCACCCAAACAGCAATGTTGAGGCAAATGAAACCGTTAAAACAATATAAAGAAATCTTTTAAACATAATAGTCCTCCCAATAATTATATTTGGCTTTTCAAATTGCAGCCAATATCTTATTCCTTTATTGCACCAAGACTTATGCCTTTTATAAAATACTTTTGCAAAAATGTGTATACCATTATAATTGGAACCATAACAAAAAGGGTTGTAGCCGCGCGTATGGATTCCGGCGTCATAGTTACCACCTCTGTTGTGCCAAGGTTCATGGTTGCAGGGTCTTTTGATGCCTGATACTCGCGCAAAACAATCTGCAAAACATATCTGCTTCTTTCGGTTATGTAAAGCACAACATCAAACCACGCATTATAATGGGTTACAACCAACCACAAAGTTATCGTTGCTATCACAGGCATAGACATTGGTATTGCTATTTTGAACAACACAATCAAATCGTTTGCCCCATCAATAGTTGCAGATTCTTCAAGGCTTTTGGGCAGAGCGGCAAAAAAGTTTTTCATTATAATAACATTAAAGGGTGAAACTGCAATGGGCAATACGAGTGACCAAATTGTATTTCTGAGCCCCATGTTTACAACCAATAAATAACTTGGGATAAGCCCTCCGGAAAATAGCATGGTAAACAGCACCATAATTAAAAACAACTTCCTAAAGGGCAGCATCTTTTTTGATAAAGGGTAAGCGGTTAAAACAGTCATAATTATTGCAATCGCTGTGCCCAATACCACCCGAAAAATCGTATTATAAAAGCTTCTCCATATAAACTCGGATGTTATAATGCCTTGCCACGCCTTCCAATCAAAGGCTTTGGGCCAAAACCTAAATGTCATTGCATCTGTTGCGACCGGCGAAACGGATACAACAAAAAGATTCCACAACGGTATCAATACAGTTACACAAAGTAAAGATATCAATGAATAAGACATTAAATTAACTACCCAATCGCTTGTCGTTTTCTTATGCATAAAGCGTTTATCCCCTTTACCAAATTGAACTTTCACCATCGGATAACCTGCGGGCAATCCGGTTTGTAAGCAACACCATTGCAATGCCAATGACAGATTTAAACAGCCCTGCCGCAGATGCAAAGCTGTACTGAAAACTACCCACCCCCATACGATAAACATATGTATCTATAATGTCCGACACATCTCTGACCGCGACGGACTCCAAATTGAAAATCTGGTCAAAACCTGCATCCAGCAAAGAGCCCATTCGAAGTATAAGCATGGTTGCAATTGTGGGCAAAATATTGGGTATATTTATGTAAACCATGCGCTTAATTCTTGAAGCGCCGTCTATTACAGCCGCCTCATGCATCTCGTAATTGATGCCCGCTAAAGCCGCTAAATATATGATTGAGCCCCACCCCACTTCCTTCCAAATGTCCGACATTATTATAATTTGCACAAACCAATTTTTGTCTGCCAAAAAATAAATCGGCTGCCCGCCTAAGGCTTGAATAATTTTATTTACCATGCCAACGCTTGGCGATAATAACGAAGTCAACATTCCGCTTACAACAACCCACGAAAAAAAATGCGGTGCATAGCTGATGGTTTGAGTTATTTTTTTATAATACCCGTCTTTTAATTCGTTAAATAAAAGGGCCAATATTATCGGGGCGGGGAAACCGCAAATTATTTTTAAAAAGCTGATTAAAACGGTGTTTTTCAAAACCAATTGAAAATCTCCGCCGGAAAAAAGGCTTATAAAATGTTTTAAGCCAACCCACTTGCTGCCCAACACGCCATATTTTAAGGAATAGTCTTGAAATGCCATTAAAACCCCATATATCGGAATGTATCTAAATATTACAAAATATAACAACCCCGGGGTTAGCATTAATAGCAAATACCTATGTTTTTTTATATTTTTTAACATGGCGTTGCCTTTTTTATTTTCAATGCGGCAATTATTTTTTACGGTTTCTGCTGTCATTTTTTTGTTCTCCTAAATTTTGCAGTTTTTGATGTTTTACGGGTTGAAACTTGCCAACCAATTTGTTATACTTATAAAGCAGGAATGCAAATGCGCCGTCAGCGTTTAGTAAAAGATGATGCTGTCACACAATAATTGTTAATTTAAAATTCGCCATGGCACTTGGTTTGCTCATTTTTAATGCATGAATAAATAACCCTAAATGGAAAACCTTATACTTTTTTTGCACATTGCACAAAGTAATATTATTTTTGTAATTATAATTATACAATGGTTATAATCATAATGCTACACATTTTTTGCTTATTTGCTTTTTTTGTTCAACATTTCTTGTCATTTTCGTTATAACAAGAGCAAATTAAATTTATTGTTGTATTTTTAACATATTTTGAATTTATCGATAAAGGATGATGAATTTAATGAAAAAAAGCGCCGACCTTTTGTCTGATGCTTTAAATTTTTCGGTGGATAAGATGGAATATAAAGACAGCATGATTATGCCTAATTTTCATTTTCATGAACACTATGAAATGCTTTATGTTTTTGACAATGAGAGAAATTTATTTATATCCGACAATTGCTATCTTTTAAACAAAAACAGCGTGGCTTTTATTCCCCCTTATATACTGCATAAAACATTGTGTCCGAATAAAAACGCGCAGAAAAGGTATTTAATAAATTTTAATACAAACTACATAAAAAATATTCTTGACGGCTTCAACGAAAACATCTTGCTGTGTTTTGACGTTAATTATCCTGTTATTACAATAACGCCGGAGGAGCAAAACCAATTTATTTTTTTGTTGGAGGAAATGCTAAAACAGCAAACGAATAAAGCCCCGTTTAGTGATTCATACACGCTATCGCTTTTTTGCTCTGTTCTTGCTATGTCTTCGAAAATATTTCACAGGCAGATGAACCAAAAAGAAAAAAAGGTTGTGGCAATACAAAATAAATCGCGAAAAACAAATGAAAAGATTAGGGAGATTGCAGAATTCATCAAAAACAACTATAACGAAAAAATAACGCTGAAGCTTCTTGCTGAAAAGTTTTATTTAAGCCCCTGTTACATTTCAAGAATGTTTAAAAAACACATGGGTGTGAGCCTAATACAATATATTAACCAAATAAGGATTGCCAAAGCCCAATACTTGCTGCTTTCGACCAATAACATAACAGCTATCGCATTTACAACCGGTTTTGACAGCCTTACGCACTTTGACAGAACATTTAAGCAGATACTCGGAATTTCACCTCTTGAATACCACAAGCTAAGCATAGCGGAAAATGCGGCTATGCCGACCATAACGGACAAAAACATTTTATAACTGGCCTTATGGAGGGCAAAGCCAAAGCATTTGTTTAATGTTATTTCAAAGTGGTATATGGCTCGCAATACGGCGCCAATGTGTTTATGTCTTTAAATGCAAACACTTTAATTTCATCCGTTATGGATGTTCCCGGCATACCGTCTACCTCAACAATATTTCCTCCGCTTATAGGCATTTCCTTTTTTATGGAAAGCGATTTTAATAACCCTTTTTCATTATATATTGCCACAACAAAATGCATCTTCTCAGCCATGTCGGTTGGGCTGTAATATATAACGCCCGAAACTGCGCCTTTATCGTCTTTGCTTACATTGTCAATGCTAAATTCCTTTGGAGCAATGGTTTCAAGGCTTACCTCCGATATATATGTGTTGCCTGTAATCTGTGTTGTAAATCGTATATACTTTGCAAAAACCGGCGTTTTAAAATGTATAACCGATTCTTTACATTGCGCCATGTCTGTATATTCAGTACCAAAAATATTATTGTTACCGGTTTGCGGGTTAAAAGAGGAATAATAATAATTGGGCGCCTGAGCATTTTGAAACCCGCTTGTTATATCAGTCAGGACTGTGTCGTTTGTCATCACATCATAGTAGGTTTCACCGTCAACACTATAACTTACTTGAGAAGATGCAATGGCAAAATTGGGCGTACCCCCCGCCGTCATATAAGGAGTAAATCTTATTGCACTAACATACTTGGGGCTCTTTAGCGCAATTGTTGCTGCGGAAGGCGTGACAGACCGACCATAGGTTGTATAGTTGCCGTCAAGCATATTTGACGCGGAAGTAAACCCATCTGCCGAGATAAGGCTTAAATCGGCAGCCGGAATTTCATAAATATCAAAAGCAACGCCTGTAAAGGTAATTTCCGCTGTGGTTCTGTACTCTGCCGGAAATTCTACTTTTATATATTTTGCTTGCACCGGTTCGGGAAAATCATAAAAAGCTTCATTCATTCCGTTTTGCGATATGTAGGTAAGTCCTACATTATTCCCAAGCGATATGTATGCATCATTGCTGTTTACGGTTTTACTGTACCAAATATTCATATTCTTTGCATTGTTTGCCAAATCCCTTGAGACAATTTTTACGCCCTTCACAGTTACGGAATAAAGCGGTTCATTTTCAAATATGGTGTTTCCAAGATTGAATATTGCTACGCGCGCGCTGTCTGCATTCGACCAAGTGTTCCAAAACGAACCATAATTGTTATCAATAATGTACGGCTCGTCAGAAGCGCGGTTTGGTATGCGCACGCTTATTCTGTTTTTCGGAATATCAAATGGCTTGGGAATTACACGAATTTCTTTTGTATCATAAACGGAACTCCCAGCTGCATTTGCATCCTTGACTAATGCTGTAATCACAGCATTACCCATGCCAATTGCCGTAACAAGCCCACTTTGGTCAACAACTGCAACCGTTTCATCGCTTGATGTCCATATTACTGCTGTGTTTGCGGTTTTTGGCAATATATCCGCACTCAACCGGCATGTTGCTCCCACGTATAAATCAGACAACTCCGAAACAATTTGTACGCTTTCGGGGAAATCCGCCATAACGGTAACGGCGCAGCTTGCATAAGCGGAGTTGTCAATCGCCGCCGCTGTTATAACAGCCGTTCCGCTTTTTACACCCGTTACAACCCCTCTTGATACAACCGCAACAGTTTCATCGCTTGAGCTCCATTTTACATTTGGGTTTGCATCCTCCGGCATAACGGTTGCAGACAGCTTTACCGTGTCTTTGACCATAATTTCAGCGGCAGTTTTATCAAGCGTAACATTCGTTGCAGGCGCATACCCGTTCGGCGGCGTCTTTTCAACCGCAACCTCTGTAATATATTGATTAACACCGGATTTTTCAGGCACCGAAAACCTAATATACTTAGCATCTACGGGATAACTAAAATACACTACAAAATCATATGTTTGACCAATATATACATTATTGGTGTTTGCAAAATTCCCATTTACCTTACCTTCCGCCACATCATAGTAATATGTGAGCTGCAAACTGGTTCCCGGACGAAAAGATTTTTTTATGGGAGTCAATGTTTCGCTATTTGTTATGGCATCGTAATATTTTAAACCATCTGTGCTATAACTGATTTCAGAGCCCATTTCATAGCCCAAAACCGGATACTGCACCCAACCGGAGCTGTTAATATAAGGGGTGAACCTTATGGCGTTCACCTTCGTTTGTTCAGTCAATTCAATCGTTGCAATGTTTCCGGTTACATTAAAACGACAAGATGTATCATAATTTTTGTCATAAATTGCCGTAACAGGGGTTATGGGCGACACCGAGGTGGATATGGATTTAATTGCCGCGTCCTCGCCAATTGCCATATCGCCTGTAAATGTAATTTCCGCCAATCTTTTGTTTTCCTCGGGAAGTTCGATTTTAATGTATCTTGCTTGCACAGCCGCGGGGAATTCGTAGTATGCCTCCTCAATATCATTTTCTATCTTGTATTGAAAGGCTATGTTTTTATCGCCAATTCTGCGGTATTCGCTTTCGTCGTCTGTTGTGTTACTGTACCATATATTAAATATTGTGGGCTGAAACGATAAAACAGTAGCAAATTTTACCCCCGACACCGAAACAGACTGTGTAGGCAGGTTGTCAAAATCGGAATTACCCAAGTTAAACACAACAACCCCCGAAATAGCCCCGGTACCCGTTACCCAATAGGTGCCAACGCTGCTGTCCGATATATGTAATTCATCCTTTGCAATCGGTAAAAGGTTCGGAATTCTTGCGCTTATTCTGTTTTTCGGAATATCCAATAGCTTTTCAGTAACGGTAATATTTGCCGTTGCGGATAGTGTTTCGCCGGCAGCCGACATTTCGACAGCGGTTGCCGTAACAGTTGCGCTCCCCATGCCAACTGCCGTAACAATGCCGTTGTTGTCAACCGTTATAATTTCTTCATTTTCCGACGACCATGTTGCAAGCTTATTTGCCGATTTTGGCAAAAAGTTCGCAGTAAGCTGCACCTTTTTGCCAAGAGAAACATTTGCGCTGTTCGGGCTGACGGATATATTTAAAGGCGGCGTGGAGCTTACGGCAATATTGCAGGTTGCGGCTAAGTCGGTTCCGTGCGCGGTTGCGGTAATTACGGCATTTCCGCTTTTTACGCCTGTAACCACGCCGTTGAGCACGGTTGCAACCGTTTTGTCCGAGCTTGACCATACAACCCTTGGATTGGCGTCAGATGGGGTTAGTATGGGGGTTAATGTTGTGGTGTTTCCAACAAGCACGCTGTCATTTGTTTTATCGAGCGCGATATTCGTAACGGGCGGATATGTGCTTGAATCCAGCGCTTCATAAACCATTTGAGCAATTACTGCATAACCATTGCGGTTTGGATGAATTTTATCCGGAAAATTATATGACATATCTTGAGTTGCATTATATATATCAATTATGGGCAGCCCATTATCACTTGCAAATTGCCTTTGCAAGGGGACAATTTCATTTGATATTACATCTGCTTCTATCGTAAACGCATTCCCATATGCGAAGGGTGATGTCATAACATAAACCTGCGGATGCGAAGGCAGTTCTTGAAAAATGTTCACCATGTCGGCATACGCGGACAAATATTCGTCTTTATACTTCCACGCATCTGCCTTTGAATCGTTGGTGCCCAGCATAATCAAAACAATGTCGGGATTATAAGCTTTTGCAAGCTGAAAATGTGTTGTGTTCCAATAAGGGGATGCGGAGGCTTTTATCATACAAGTTCCGCCCACACCATAGTTTTTAACCTCATAACCGAGTCCAAGCAGCTCCTGCAACTGGTTCGGGTAGCTATACAGAGTTTCTTCCCCTGCACCGTATGTAATGCTGTCACCGATGCACGCCACCTTAATCGTGCTTTGGGCAAATACAATCGGCTGTAATTGCAACGCAAAAGTCAGTACCAACAACAACACAAATATTTTTTTCATAACTTAATCTACTCCCCCTTTTTACAACTATATCTTACTCCATTAGTCAAATAGATGTAAAGGGCAAAAATTCCACTTAAGATTACTTTATCCACCAATAATGCGGGCTATGCTTACAGCGCATAAATTTGGAATTTATAAAACAACTCTTTCATACGGTAAATATTCGGAAATGGGGGTCAAGCCCTCAAAGCTATCTAAAAATATAACCTTAACGCTTTGCCCTTCCGAAACGGTCATGCGAACTTCTTTAATCGTATAGCCGTTTTTTATTTCTATCGGCAACAGCGATAAATCGACTAATTTATTGCCCTCATAAACGGCGCACACCATTTGCGCGTTGTAACTGACCCCGGCGGTGTTATAGGCGGTTACGGCAAATATTACGCTGTTTTCATCTTCTGCATAATAAGGGTACAACCCATCGTTAAATTGCTTTGGAATAAAGGTAAAGGTGCGGCTGTCATTCGGCGCCGATGTGGTAACAACGCTTTCACCGTTTAAAGTGCCCGAATTTTTGATTTTATAAAAAACACCGTCGGCGGCATCAATAGAAATAATTTCAGGAATTTGCCCGCCTTGCGCATTTATAAAATAATCATATTTATTTAAGTAAAAATAGCTCATCAACATACCATCTTTTATGTATAACCCGTTAACAGCTCCGGACAGGCTTTCCGGCGCAGTTGAGCTGTCCCAGCTGTAGTAGCAAACAGCTTGCTTTGTGCCGAGAGGAATTTTTGCCGTTAAATAATTACTGCCTCTTGCGCCGCCTTTTGAAAGGACATATTCCTCCCCGCCTGTCGCAACGCTGTGGTCGGTGCTTTTATACCACACGAAGGTGTCGTTGCTACCATCCGATTGAGCGGTAAGGATAAGCTCGTCAACATCCTGCGTTAAATGAACGGTATCCCAATTGAGCCGAACCTCCGCATTATAATCAAAGTTATAAACCGCTCGCAAAGCCGTTGCAACATTAACATAGCCGTAGCCATGCTCGTTCGTTCTGCCGCTTTGCCCGGGCGGGGAAATTGCCGTTGAAGTCAATATTTCGTGTATATCATACGGTGTTTTTAACAAATCGGACGCCTTAATCATGGCGGCTATTCCGGCAACATAAGGGCTGGAAAAGGATGTCCCGCTGCTCGTAGCATATCCGCCGTTAAAGTATGTTGAACGGACAGCCTCTCCGGGAGCGGTAATATCCACAAAAGGATTGGCAACGGAAAAGTAGCTTCTTTCGCCGTATTTATCATGGGATGCAACGGAAATACACATTTCGTGAGCGGCGGGATATACTAAATCTGTCGGTCCTATATCATCCTCTGCAGAACTATTGCCCGATGCCGCAACCACAACTATACCTTGATTAACGGCTTGCGTTATTTTATTTTTTTCTGCCGGAGAGAAACTTTTTGAACCAAGGCTTATATTTATTACATCCGCCCCGCTTGTAATTGCGTGTTCCAAGCCGGCAAGGTAATCAGAGGTTTTTATGCCTTCAGCGCCGTCAACCTTTATCGGCATAACCTTTATGTTAAAACCGCCGACTACACCTGCCACGCCTTTGCCGTTGTTTGCCGATGCGGCGATAATGCCGCTTACAAATGTGCCATGCCAATTGGTATCGGTAACATCAGCCCCGCCGTCTACCGCATTATACGGGTTTTTCAGCCTGTCGATTAAATCTTCATGGTTTGTTTTTGCGCCGGTGTCTATAACAGCCACAATAATTTCTCGTTGCTCTGTGAGCCCCGTAACTTCCCACCCTGTAACCGCATCGGTGAAAGCATGGCTCCATTGGGCGCTAAACATAGTATCATTAGGGGCAACTCCCATTAAATATTTGGGATAATCATATTCGACAAAAGCCACGCGGCTATCCCGCTTTAATCTTCGCATTGCATCCGCCGCTTCCGCCTCATCGGAAAAATCAAA
>Ga0265293_10002264_pt1 | contig 39288 bp, 30 predicted proteins | sample Munlanlewell138R_FD_192505 | JGI IMG/M metagenome (GOLD analysis project Ga0265293, IMG submission 192505) | Leachate microbial communities from a municipal landfill in Southern Ontario, Canada - Leachate well 138R | ecosystem: Engineered > Solid waste > Landfill > Unclassified | place: Canada... | reverse complement strand
CCATGCCCTGCATCAATTACAACAGTTGGTAATACAGGAGATGTAAATTTTTCTTCTGACACTTCTTTTCTATAAAAATCAACTATTACTCTATAAGGAAAATCACTGTTTTTTTTCAGTGTAAAAAATTTTGTCTTATATTCTTTCATTGTCTTTGCAACTAATCTTATATTGTTTTTATCAAACTGAGCTATTTTTATATAATCAATTTCTTTATCTTTAATTCTGTATAATTCGGAATTTTTTCTAAAGATTGAATCTTTGAAATTAATAATTAATAAATTTTTATTACCACTTTTTAACTCTGATATTTCAGGTTCAGATGAAAAATCTAGGGTTACTCTATAAATCTCATCATTAGCCTTCCACACTTTAAAGTTTATCGTTTCAGCACCAAAAGTAGAAATAATATATATAAAATAAAATATATAAAGAAAAAATAATTTTTTCATATTAGATTTATCGGATTTTAATTGAAATAAGATTAAAAAAGGCCTGAGATTTTAACAGACCTTTTTGTAATAATTAGTTTTTTAAAAATTTGTTAATTTTTTAAAGCTTTATTAGCATCTTCTAAAAATTTATTAACATCAATTCCATGTGCATTAAGACCTTGTTCTAAAGTTTCAAACTGAGCAGCTATACAACCAAGACAACCTAAACCATATTTTTGAAATACAGGAAGTACTTCTGGATGTTTCTGTGCAACTTCAATTATTGGCATTTCTTTTTGAATCATACATTCTCCTGTTCAGGCTTCGTTAAGAAGTTCTTCAGCCTGATTCACTTTTAAAATTTTTTTATGTTTTTTACTTGAATCAACAAATTCAATAATTCCAGCTTTTGATAACGCATTTATCAGAACTCTGACAGTTTTGTCAAGTTTTTCAACTTTGTCTTTTAAAACTTTAACATCATCTTTCATATAACCCTCCCAAGTTTTGACATTGTTATATTATAACATATATTTATGTCATTTTACAAATAAAATAAAAAAGGCAATTATTATACAAAATTTTAAACATAATTTGTAGCTACCACATACCTAGTTTATTTTGAGGGTTTATTTTTTCTCAAAAAAAAAGCCCTCAATTAAGAGAGCTTTTTTATTTTAACTAAAAATTAAGCGTTTTTTTCTTTAAGTTTAACATTATTTTTTTTAGCTCTAAGATTTGATTGAGCAGCAGCTAATCTTGCTATAGGAACTCTAAAAGGAGAACAACTTACATAAGTAAGACCAATTTCATTACAGAATTCAATTGATTCTGGGTCTCCACCATGTTCACCACATATTCCAAGCACAAGATTTTTCTTAGCTCTTTTTCCTGATTCAACAGCAAATCTCATAAGTTTTCCAACACCATCTACATCTATTGTCTGAAATGGATTTCTTGGAAGAACTTTTTTATCTAAATAATCAGATAGAAATTTACCTTCTGCATCATCTCGTGAATAACCAAAAGTCATCTGAGTAAGGTCATTTGTACCAAATGAGAAAAATTCAGAATGTTCAGCAATTTCATCAGCTGTAAGACAAGCTCTTGGAATTTCTATCATAGTACCAACCATATAATGCAAGTTAACACCATGTTTTTTAATAATACTATCAGCTGTTTTTCTTGACATATCAGCTAATATTTTTAATTCATTAACATGTCCAACAAGAGGTATCATTATTTCAGGTTTAGGATCAAATCCTTCTTTTTTTAGCTGACATGCAGCTTCAATTATTGCTTTTACCTGCATATCATAAATAACAGGGAAAGTAACTCCTAATCTACAACCTCTATGTCCAAGCATTGGATTAAATTCAGCTAGAGAAGCAACTTTTTTTAGAAGTTCTCTTTTTTCTTCAAGTTTTGCACCACTTTCACCTTTTGTTTCCATTTTTGCAATTTCAACCATAAGTTCTTTTTGATCTGGAAGAAATTCATGTAATGGAGGGTCAAGAAGTCTTACAGTAACAGGAAGACCGTTCATAGCTTTTAATATTCCATAAAAATCATCTTTCTGAAAAGGAAAAAGTCTATCAACTGCATTTTTTCTTGTTTCTTCTGAATCTGAAAGAATCATTTCTCTAACAATAGGAATTCTTTTTTCATCAAAAAACATATGTTCAGTTCTACAAAGACCAATACCTTCTGCACCAAATTTAATAGCTTCTGCTGCATCTATTGGATTATCAGCATTTGCCCAAACACCAAGTCTTTTATTTTCATTAGCCCACTTAAGAAGAATATCAAATTCTCCACTAAGTTCAGGATCTACTGTCTTTACTTTACCATTTATAACTTCACCAGTTGTACCATTTATTGTAATCCATTCGCCTTTTTTAAGAGTAACACCATTAGCTGTTGTAAGCGTACCAGCTCTTTCATCTATTTTAATTGATTCACAGCCAGCAACACAAGCTCTACCCATTCCTCTTGCAACAACAGCTGCATGTGATGTCATTCCACCACGACTAGTAAGAATACCTTTAGCTGAATGCATCCCTTCAATATCTTCAGGAGTTGTTTCAGGTCTCACGAGCATAACAGCTTCACCTGCTTTAGCTCTTTCAGCAGCTTCTTTTGAATTAAATATAATAGTACCTGTTGCAGCACCTGGAGATGCTGGAAGACCCTTAGCTATAACATCAACTTTTTCTTTAGGATCAATCATAGGATGAAGTAATTGATTAAGAGATTCTGGATCAACTCTTTCAATAGCTTCCTCAATTGTTATCATTCCTTCATTAACCATATCTACAGCGATTTTAACTGCTGCCATTCCAGTTCTCTTACCATTTCTAGTTTGAAGTAAATAAAATTTTTCTTCTTCAATAGTAAATTCAAAATCCTGCATATCTCTGAAATGATTTTCAAGTTTATCATAAACTTCAATAAGTTCTGTATAAACTTTAGGAAGAATAGGCTGAAGATCATCTATTTTTTTAGGAGTTCTTATACCTGCAACAACATCTTCGCCCTGTGCATTCATAAGGAATTCTCCATAATGTTCTTTATCTCCATTTGAAGGGTTTCTTGTAAAAGAAACACCAGTACCGGAAGTTTCTCCTTTATTTCCATACACCATTGTCTGTATATTAACAGCAGTACCAAGATCATCAGGTATTTTGTTAAGTCTTCTATAAGTTACTGCTCTGTTATTATCCCATGAGCTAAAAACAGCTATTATAGCTCCATAAAGCTGTTCTTTAGGATCAGTAGGAAATTCTTTTCCTTTTTCTTTTATATAAAGTTTTTTATAACCAGCAACAACTGCTTTGAGACCTTCTAAAGTAAGATCCTGATCACTTTTAGCTTTAAATTTATCTTTTACTTCATCTAAAACTTCTTCAAATTTTGAATGAGGTATTTCATCAATAACATCTCCATACATTTGTATAAATCTTCTGTAACAATCATAGGCAAATTTAGGGTTATCTGTCTTTTTAGCAAAACCTTCAACATTTATATCACTAAGACCCAAATTAAGAACTGTATCCATCATACCAGGCATTGAAAATTTAGCACCTGATCTTACTGATACAAGCAGAGGGTCATTAGCATCACCAAGTTTTTTACCTTGAGAATTTTCAAGTTTTTTAAGATTTTCATCAATCTCTCTTTCAAGGCCTTCTGGTAATTTTTTGTGTTTAGAATAATAATTACAACAAGCAGTTGTAATTGTAAATCCTGGAGGAACTGGCAGTCCAGCATTCGCCATCTCAGCAAGGTTAGCTCCTTTTCCGCCAAGCAGGCCTTTCATTGTACCGTTTCCATCTGACATTCCGGCACCAAAGAAATATACTTTCTGTTCGTTCATTTTACCTCCCTTAGGTAATAATTTAATTATGCGTTCTTAGCTGTATTAACAATGTTTTCAAAAGTCTTAGGATCATTTACTGCTAAATCAGCTAACATTTTTCTGTTAATATCTATATTAGCTTTTTTTAGTCCATTAATCAACTTTGAATAAGACATTCCTGAATTTCTTGCAGCAGTGTTTATTCTTGTAATCCAAAGTCTTCTAAAATCTCTTTTTTTAGCTCTTCTATCTCTATAAGCATAATTCAAAGCTTTCATTACAGCTTCATGAGCAACTTTTAGAACGTTTTTTCTTGCCATTCTAAAACCTTTTGCTCTTTTGAAAAGTTTTTTCTTTCTATTTCTTGAAATCATAGCTCTTTTAACTCTTGGCATTTTACTCCTCCTTATTCAGCAAGTAACATTCTCTTTAAGTTTTTTTCAACGCTCTTTGAAGTTACAACAACAGCTTTTCTTAAATTTCTTTTTCTCTTTTTACCTTTTTTTGTAAGAATATGACTAGCACCTTCTTTCATTCTCATGATTTTTCCTGAACCAGTCACTTTAAATCTCTTACAAGCAGCTCTTCTTGATTTTAATTTAGGCATGTATATTTCCTCCTATTTTAATTATTGTCATTAACTGGTGTAATTTCCAATAAATAAAGTCTTTTATTCTCATTTATGTTTTTATCAATCTTTCCAGAATCCTCGAGTAATCCTGCAATCTTATCAAGTAGTTCTACTCCCTGACCCTTGTAAGCATTCTGTCTACCTTTAAACCTTAAATTGAATCGAACCTTATCACCTTTCTCAAGAAACTTTTTAGCTCTGTTGATTTTTATTTCAAGATCATGTTCTTCAATATTAGGTCTCAATCTAATTTCTTTGACATTAACGACTTTCTGCTTTTTCTTTGCATCCTTAGCCTTTTTAACGATTTCATATTTAAACTTTGAATAATCGATAATTTTGCATACTGGCGGTTTCGCCATAGGAGCAATCTCTACAAGATCAAGCCCTTCATCTTCAGCTATCACAACAGCCTTTTCAATACTAACAACACCATGTTGCGTTCCATCACTACCAATAAGTCTTACTTCAGGTGAAGTAATCTTATCATTCACTCGATAATTTACAGTTTTAATACAATTCACCTCCGAAATATAATAAAAAAAGCGAGCATCAGCTGCCCGCTTTATATGTAAAAATATACAATTTTATATATTACCATTGAATCTCATTAGGATTTCAAGGTGAGAAACAGGCAGTTTCTACTTGAACTTTATTTTACACAAAATATAAATAAAGTCAAATACCAATCACCTATCAATATTTCCACTAAAAACAAAATGAGGAAAACATGTAAGATTTATAATATTATTTTTCAAAACAGCTTTCACCACACCACCATCAAAAACAATATCAACTTCTTTATCAATATATTCTTCAGCTATACAACTAAAAATAGCCAAAGCTGCGGATGATGCTCCAGAAGTAAAGCCAACTCCAGTTTCAAATACTTTTACTATAAAGCTATTTTCTTCTTTTTTTATAAATTCAATATTATAATCTTTTGAATTTTTGGCTATTTCAAGCATTTCATCATGTGATATTTCATCTCTTATATATACTTTATGTAAATTCCCGATTATAACTTCAAAATACCCGTCTTTTAAAGTTTTTTTAGGCATTTCTTTAAAAAATGCTTTAATACCTGAATTATTTTTTTTATATTCAAATATTAATTTACCAGAAATTATTTTTCCATGGATTTTATCTTTATCAATAACACTTAAGAGTTTTGCAGCACAAAAAAAAGCATTACCTGGATTTTTAGACAAACTTCCATCTTTATTATAAAGACTAATTTCCATTATATCTGATTTATCTTCAAAAAAAACTACTCCATCAGCACCAATACCAGTATTTCTATCACAAACACCTTTGATATCAACATTATTTTGGTCATTTTTATAAAAAAATATAAAATCATTAGACAAAGCATGCAGTTTGTAAAAAATCATTTCAATATCCTTATAGAACATAATGTAAGATCATCTGAAAAACTTGCTTTTCCACTGTATTCTCTAATAGTTTCTATAACTTTTTCAAATTTATCTGAGTATTTATCATTTAAAATAATATCATAAAATTGTTCTGTAGAAAAAATTTTACCATGTTCATTTTGAGCTTCTATAGCTCCATCTGTATATAAATAAATTATATCATCTTTTTCAACTCTTATAGAATCTTCATGATATTGATAATTCGGGAAAAACCCAAGCACAACATCATTTGTAGCAAGTTCTTTAATAATCTTACCATTTCTAACTATTATAGGATAATTATGACCTGCATTGCAAAATCTTAAAACTTTATTCTTTTCATCATAAATTCCATAAAAAAGAGTTGCAAAAACTTTAGGATCAATATCTTCAATAATAAGATTATTAACTTTTTCCATTAATATAGCAGGAGATAATTCTCTATAAGCAAACGATCTTAAAAGAGTTCTTAACATTACCATCAAAAGTGCTGCAGGAACACCTTTTCCCGATACATCTCCAATTACAATCCCCTTATTGTTTTCATCAATATGAATAAGATCAACATAATCTCCGCCAACTTCTTTTGCAGGTATACATTTGAAATTAACTTCAATGTATTTATCCTGATATTTTTCAGTAGGTATAAGTTTCATTTGAATATCACGTGCAATATTTAACTCATGTGTGATTTTTTCTTTTTCAATTAGCTGAGAAGAAAGACGAAAATTATCAATAGTCACAGCAGTCTGATTTGCAAGGATTTCAAGAACTTTTTTATCATCATCATTAAAATCATTCCCATCATTTCTATCTGTAACATTAATTATAGCAACAACTTCATTTCTTATTTTTACCGGAACAGCTACAAAAGATGTGGTTTCATAATTTTTACAAAAATTATCTTTATAATCATCATTAAACTGATTAGCTGCGATTATAATTGAATTACCTTTTTCTATAATTTTACTGCTTACTTTTCCTCTGTTTTCTATTTTAAGATTTTCAACTCTCGAACCTTTTTTACCAATTACACCTGAAACAAGAATATCTTCAGTGCTGTTAGAAATAAGAAGAACAGAAGCTCTTTTGACTTTCATAGAATAAATAATTGTATCAACAATCATTTTAAGTAATTCTTCAATTACAATAGTATTTTTTACAAAACTATTAATATTATATAAAACATTAAGTTCATTAGATTTTATTTTAAGCTCTTCTTGAGTTTTTTTAAGCAAAGTAATTGTTCTAGTAAGATCACTCACAAGAGCTGAGTTTTCAAGTCTGCTTTTTTCTTTTTTTATACCAACATTTAAAAGTTCTTTGAATCTATGTATTTTTTCATTAAAAAATCTTTCAAGAGATTTAGATATAGTTTCAACTGATTTAAGATCTTTTGCAGAAAAATTACCTTTTTTCTTGTCTGTAACATATATTATAGCAACAGGATTTTTTTTAAATTTAACAGGAACAGCTATAAAACTTTTAGTATTATAAATTTTCAAATTATTCATAAACTCATTGAATTTAGTTTCCAAAATATTATCAACTAAAACCGATTCATTGAGTTTTATCATGCTCTGAGTAACATTTCCTCTTTCAACAAGATATGTTTTTTTAAAAAATTTTTCTTCTCTTATCTCAATATTATAAAGAATATCCTGTTTTTTTCTATTATCTAAAAAAAGCACAGAAACATTTTCAGCACCAACATAATCTGAAATATAATCAATTATTATTCTAATAAGTTCATCAAGAAAAAACTGAGAATCAAGAATGTAAGAATTACTAATATTTTCAGATAATTGATCTATTCTTTCTCTAAAATCATTATTAATTTTTTCAAGCTGCTTTGAAGTAATGTAAACTGCTGATAAAATATCTGTTTTATTTGTTTTGAAACCTGTTATAAAATCTACAATTTTACTATATTCAAATTCAATCAGAGGTTTATAAAAAATAAGTTTTGAAGAATAATCAGATAATTTATTTTTATCTTCAATATCAGCGATTATAACCATTATTCTTTCAACTGGTATTAAAGAAAGATACTTTGATGAATTAAAATCCACTATATAATAATCAATATTATTATCAAACTTCTTACATATATCAAAACCCTCTTTCAATAAGAGGGTTGAAATTTTATCTTTTAATAAAAAATCTTCAGAATCAATGAAGACTTTTGACATGACTGTTAATTTTCCTCAAAATTCAAAATAACATCAATTACTTCTGATGGTTTTGTAGCATCCATTAATTTTGTTCTAAAATCAGGAAACCTTACAATTCTTGATAATTTTGCAAGTGTTTTAAGATAATGAGAAGAATTATCTGGATTTGCAGCAATAAGAAATACCGAATGAACTGGTTTATCATCAAGAGCATCAAACTCAATACCTTTTTTTGATAATCCCATTGCAACAACAACACCTTCAATACCTTCCACTTTTCCGTGAGGAATAGCAATACCTTTTCCAATACCTGTACTTCCAAGTTTTTCACGGTCAAGCACTGATTTAACAAACAATTCTTTGTTTTTAATCTTACCACTAGTATATAGAACTTCTACTAACTCATTTATAATTTCAGGTTTAGTCTTTGATTTAAGATCCATTATTATAACTTTGTCATTCAACACTGCTGAAAGTCCCATTCTATCCTCCTGAACAATTAAAAGGTTATCATTTAATCCTTTGGAAAGTTATTATAACAGGAATTGAATTTTTTAGCAAAACTCAACCAAATTTTCTAAGGTTTTCATGTATAACATTTGTTTTTTCTTGATTGTTATAATTGACTTTTGATTTTCTGTTAAATATTTTATTAAAAAACCTTACAAATAAATTTTCTCTATTGTTAAAGGTTCTATTTTTTAAAATTAAGTTTTCTTTTTCAAGCATTAAAACTTTTTCTTCTAATAAAGAAATAGTTTTATTAAGTTTTTGAATTTCTTCTTTTATAAACAGACTTTCTCTCATAAACAAATTATCGGTAAAAACTACATTTTTGATTATAAAAATGTTAAATACCATGCTAACTTAATAAGTAGAAACATATTCTTAATTGAGTCTTCTGATTAAATAAACAAAAATTAATATAATGTCATCCCGGCATGATTCTGAGCCGGGATCTTCTTTAGCTTTATAATTACCTATTATTTCATCAAAGAAATATTAATTTATCGGACCACATGAAATTTAACTTCCATGTAAAATTCCCTCTTACGATGTTCGCCTTTGCAATACATCCGTATATTGCATACTTCGTAACAGTCTCCATAGTTCCTCTTAATTAATTTTCTTTGATTTCATTATTCAAAAAATTTCTCCTTGCTTTATATTATCAATTTTTAATTATTAATTATTAATTATTAATTGTTTCATTAACTCTGTCATCCCGGCATGATTCTGAGCCGGGATCTGTTTTTATTTTTTTCATTACAATAACAAAAAAAAAATAATCAAAAATTTAGTATAATTATTCAGAGGATTCAATTAAAAAAATTATAGGATTACCTTATTCAAAGTCTTTCCCAAACCCCATATCCCGGTCTTTATCAGTCTTTCTCGGAGTTTCTTCTATTTATTAAGCTGTATATACTCTAATGCTCTTGGTAAATCAGGAAAAATCTGAAATAAATTTACAAGACCTGTAATTTCAAGAATATTTTGCAAATATGGTCTTACTCCACAAAAAAACACCTTGCCATGCAAATCATGTATTTCTCTTATAAGCCTTACAAACTCACCAATTACCGCACTGTTAATATATGGAAGCTCTTTCATATCAAAAATAAAATCTCTTGTCCCTTTTTTTATTTCCTGATTAATTGAAGAATCAAAATCATCTATATCATCATATTTAATATTACCAATAACTTTAACAACACATATATTTGAGTATTTTGATATTTCAATATTCATAATTTACCTTCAATTTTTATTACTATTTATTTTAAATCAAATTATTTTATTAATCAATCAAAAAATTATCCTAAAAGTACTATTTTTAACATTTTTAAGTTTTCCTTCTGAAATCAACCTATGTTTAACCCTAAAATCTAAGATTTTTCTTTTAAAAAAACCATTTGTGTTTTTATAAAGAGTAACAAATGATAAAAAATTGTTATAATAATAATAAAAACCATTAACAAGATATTTTTCTTCTAAAAGAGATTTTTCAAAATAAGTTTTGTAAACTTGATTTTTATCAATTAAAAATTTTTCAACTTCTTTATAAAATGGAGTATTTTTATATGGATAATAAATAGATATCTGGGCCAAATCTGGAGAAATTTGGGCATTAATCTTAAAAAGTTTTATTAAACCAGAAACAGTTTCATTAGGAAGACCCATAATATTAAAGCTACCTGTTTTAATATTATATTTTTTAATTAAATTAAAAGCTTGTAATATACTATTCTGTTTGAAATTTTTACCAGCTTTTTTTCTTAAAATTTCATCACCAGTTTCAACACCCATAAGAATAAGTTCACAACCTGAATCTTTAAGTAAACTTATAACTTCTTCATTAACCTGTTCAATACGCAAAAGACAATGAAATGGCAGATTTATCCTTTCTTTATACTCTGTTTTAAACTCTTTAAGCCAATTAATATCTTTAAAAAAAATATCACTTTGAAACTGAATATGATTAATATAAGGATATTTTTTTAAATTTTCTTCAATTTCACAACAAATATTATCAGCACTTCTAAATCTCACATAAGAATTTTTGTCATAATACTTTGATAAAACACTATTTGCACAAAACAGACAATTAAAAGGACAACCTCTTGAACTCATCATAGGAAGTCTTTTAAACCAACTATAATCATCAAGATTTTCAAATTTAAAAATATCTCTATCACCAAATGGAATAGTGTTAATATCCATACATTTAACTTTAATACTCGCATTACTAATGTTTTTAATAATTATATTTGAAATGCCAGAAAAAAGTTCATTTAATTTCAAACCCTCAGACATTCTCTCAACAATTTCACCTAAAGCAATTTCACCATCGCCAATTACAGCAGCATGAAACCCTCTTATATTATGAATAAGTTCATTATCCATAGAAACAATTATACCACCAATAATAGATGGAATATTTTTATAATATTCATCAAGAAAAATACCGATTTTTAATACATCCATCATCATATGAGTTGTAGATGAAGTACAAATTAAATCAGGATTAAAATCAATTATTTTCTTATTAAGCTTTTCAGCATTAAATTCATTTAAAATATGATGAAGAGAAGTTATACAACCCATTTTTTTAATTACAGCAGATAAAATACCAATACCATGATAATATCTACCATTTTTAAAACTTATATTATTATAAGTATTATATCCACTTTCAGGATATATAAAGAGAACCTTTATTTTTTTCATATTCAGTTAAAAAAATCTCCAGTATAATAATAATTAAAATACTATTATATTTATTTTCACCATTATTAAGCCTTTTTATATTATCATAAATCTCATTTTTACTAAAAAAACAATTAAACTCTTTTCTCTTAGTAAAATTATAAATTTTTTCTTCCATATAATCTTTAAGTTCATTATTAAACATTTTATTAAGAGGAACAGAAAAACCTTGACTTTGTCTATATGCAAAATCTGAATTTGTGTGTTTTTCAATCCATTTTCTATAAATATATCTTGTAATTGACCCATTTATTTTATATTTATTTTTAACATTGTTTATTTTTTTTACAAATGAAGGAATAAGCATAGGAGCAATATGATTTTTATTCAAACTATTAAAAATATTATTTAAAGTATAATTTTCATAATCACCTTGCCATTTTGTTAAATTAAAATTAATCATAGAACTTAAAAAATCAATATTATTATCTTTCAAACCAAAATCTAAATCATTTTTATAAAATTCAATAAAAGAATTAAATTTTTCATAACCATTTTCAAATCTCAAATTAGAATTTTTAGAAACATAATTAGAATAATCATCAATTATAATACTACTATTATATTTTATATCACCACCAAAAATTTCATCACCACCAAAACCTGAAAAAATAGTTTTTTCTATTGAATTCTCAGCCATTTTATAAAAACATGCACCTGTATGAGTAGAAACAGGTTGAGGATAAATATAAGGCATTTTTTCCCAGAATTTAATATAATCTAAATAATCCATAGTAAATTTCTTATTATCAATAGAAAGTTTTTTAATAATACTTTCTAAAAAAGTATTTTCATCAAAAGAATAACCAGGAAATATAGTACTCAAAGCTTTTAAATCAGAAATATTTTTTTTTAATAAAATTGCAACACCAGTTGAATCCATACCACCAGAAAGAAAAACACCAGCTTTTTTTAAATCAAGTTTTTGAATAAAATTTGAAAAAGAATATTCAATAAATTCCTTAAATTCACTATCCAAAATATCATCTTTATTAAATTCAAACTGTTTTGATTTAATAATCTTAGCTTTACCATTAGAAAGTAGAGTTACACTCCAATTACTACAACATTGTGTGTTTTTAAAAAAAAATAACGGTGACATTATATATCTATACTTCAAATAACATTTTAAAGCCTGAGAATTTATAGTATTTGAATAAAAATTCATATCTGGAAAAAATTCAGCTTTATTTGTTTCTAAATTATAGTATATATGCCATGAATTAACAGAATCAGTTATCATTCTCAAATCATGTGTTTTTTTATTTTGAATTATAAAACCAAAAAAACAGTTTAAATTAAGAAAAAAGTCATCATTTTCAATATTATCTAAAATATCTTGAGTATTTATATCAGGAAAACAAATATAATCGATTTTATACTTTATATTTTCACAAATTTTGATTAATTTCATTATTTATCCAATCAATATCGTTTTTTATCCAATCAACTTTGTTTATACTATAAGCTTTTTTTAAAAAATCCAAACTTTTTTTATATAAACCTTTATTTTTATAAGCAAATCCCAATGAGGAAATCTGAATAAAAGTTTTAGGTTCTATTACATTTTTTATAATATCATCATATCTTTTCAAACCAGTTAAAGAAATTATAAACTGATCATATATATCTAAATTAGAATTTATTCTATAAGCATTTTCAAGCCAAAGACAAGCTTTTTCAAATTCATTGTATTCATTATATAAAACTCCAATGTTTTTCATATAAAATGGAATACTATCAGTATCCATATAATTCAAATACATTTGAATTTTTAATAAATTAACTTTAAAAAACAATTCTTTATTTACAATTTTTGTATTAGACTTACAATATAAATTATATAAAACAATATTTTCATTTATATATTCCTGAATATTATATTCAGGAATATGCTTTCCTGAAATTATAATTTTATAAGAATTAAAAGACTTTTCAACAAATCTTTTTAAAATTAAAAATGTATAATAAGGAAATACAATATCTTTATCATTATAATCTTCAACACTATAAACCCAATCTAAAACATCATATTGACAATTATAAACAAAAATATCAAGAATATTATCTTTATTAGTAAAAGGAGATTTTTCTTTATTAAACAAAAAAACTACATAATCACCTTTTATTTGTTTTTTAATAATATAGTAAGCAATATCAAAATTTTTACTTTTAATCTTCATTTTTAGGTTTTAAAACCTTCCTAAGCAATAAAAAACAATCACCTTCAATCTTTCTCATAAAAACAATTATTTTTTTTAAAGTAATTTTATGCGTATTTTCTGATTTATACATATTACAATTTTTACATATTTGTTTATTACCTTCAATAAAATCCTTAATAAATTTTTGTAAATTTATTTTAAAATCTAAATAAGAATTATCAAATATATTAAAATCAGAGTTTTTCATTGCAGTATCGTGACAACAATGAGTTATAAAACCATCATATCTTATAACTAAAAACTCAAATGGATCTGTACAAAAATCAGGTTTTATACCTTTATGAACACTTTTATAATCAATAAAATTAACATTTGTATGTTTAATAGATTTTCTTGCAAATTCAAAAATATTTTTATTTTCATCTTCTTCATTATTATTTAAAGAATCACAATATCTAATATAAATAATATATTTTTTTATAAAATCAAAATATGTTGTAATCTGATAATCCAGCTTTAAACTTTTAAAATAAAATTCCCAATAATTAATAAAATCATTAAGTTCATTTTTATTTTGTTTACATAAAATATACTGCAATACAATTGTAATATTATTATTTTCTTTTGAATAATCAATTAAATTTTTAATGTTTTCAAATGTATTTTCAATATTATAAGCAGATTTTAGATTATTATAAGTTTTTTCATTAAATGCATCACAAGAAATATGAATTTTTAAAGGGAATTTTATATTTTTAACACTATTTAAAAAATCCTCATTAATAAGAATACCATTAGTATGCAGTTCACAATTTGAAAAAAAATCTCTATTATCAGATAATATTGAAAACACAGAGTTTATATTTTTATTAAGAAGAGGTTCACCTAACCAAAAAAGATTAATATTATTAAAAAAAACAAAATCTTTGAATTTATTTATAAAATTTTCAATATTATGAATATCCATAAAACCTTTTTCTTTTATACCATGAACTTTTTCCCAATCACTATATTTTTGATTACAAAAATTACATTTAATATTACATTTATCAGTCAATTCAAGAAAAAGATATTCAAATATAAGTTTATTAGATAATCTGGCTTTATAATAATTGAATAATCCTTTTATTTCTTTAATTGAATCTGAATATTCTTCAATAATATCAAAACTTGCATTTTCTGATTTTTTACCAATACATCTTTGACATATATTTACATCAGAAAGATCTCCTATAATATGGGAATATCTAATTTTTTTTATTTTCTCATTATTAAACCAAATTTTTTTAAAATCACAATCTTTAATATTTCCAATACTTTGTTCAAAAAATGGATCATTACAGCATATAGTAGTTTCTCCACTAGAATTTATAACTGGATTTAACCATGGATATTCACATGCTGTAATTGAAAATTCATTATTATAAAGTGATGTTTCAAATTCAATATTTTTAAAATCAATTTGCTCTTGGAATAATATTGTATTTTTACTAATAGAAGTATAAAAAACACCGTTTTTATCATAATATTCGATTATAATAAGACCTTTTTGAATATTTTTAGGTATTTCTAATAATATTTTAGTTTTTGAAGAATTAAAATAATTAGAATAAACTTTATTATGCCAATCCATAAAAGGACTTATACAAACTCTATAAAAAACAATATCAGGTAACAAAAAATATATATTTGATATATTCACTGTAAAATCATATCTTTTCAAACAAAGTTACCCTGTTTTTTCCTTTACTTTTAGATATTTTCATTGCTTCTTCAAGCTGCATAATAAGTTTTGGAAGATCATCTTCTGGATTATATTTTGCAAATGCTATAGAAACTGTTAATTTTGCAGTTTCACCATTTTCTCTAAGGAAAATAAAATCTTCAATCTTCTTTCTCAACCTATCAGCAAAAAGCATACCTTTTTTTTCATCAGTCTCAGGAAGTATAATAGCAAATTCATCTCCGCCAAATCTTGCAGGAATATCAATATTAAGTCTTATATTATTTTTTAATATTCTCCCAAGATGCATAAGAAATATATCACATTCCAAACTTCCATATTTTTTATTAATATCAGCAAAATCATCAACATTTATATATATTACTGAAAGTTCCTGACCATATCGTCTTGCTCTAAAAGCTTCTTCTTCAAGTCTTGAATAAAAATATTTTTTTATATAAAGACCGGTCAATCCATCTGTTATTGTTTCATTATAAAGAGTAGATCTTGATATAGCTTGAGAAATATGCACAATAAGAGCTTGCAATAATTTAAGATCAAATTCATCAAATCCATTAGGTGAATTTTTATTTATTACATTAATTACAGCAACAATTTTATTTTCAACTTCTATTGGAACACACATTATATTTTTTATTTTTTCATCTCTCCATTTTGAATTTTCAAATTTTTTAAAATCTTCCTGCAAAAAACCTTTATTAGCAATCATAGGAATACCTGATTCAAAAACTTTTCCAGCAATTCCCTCACCAGGTTTTATAACTCCTGTATCAATAATTTCTTCATCAAGACCACGCACTTTATTGAGTTTTAATACATTCTCTTCTTCTGAATAATAAAGTATAGATATTCTTTCAGCACCAATTGCCATAGTTATATTATCCATTATTACATCAAGCAATTCGTCAGAAGGAGTTGAAAAATTAATCTTCTTTATAACACTAAACATTATTTTCATATTAAATATCATTTTATTAAATATTTTAGAAAGTTCACCAAATTCATCTGAAGAATTAAATTTAACTTCCTGTTTAAAATCACAACTTGCGAGGGATTTACTTACTTCAATAAGCATACGAATTTTTGAGGATATTCCAGTTGCAAGTGTATAACTTAATATTATTCCAATAAAAAATGCAAAAGTAAGAAAATAAATTATATTTTTAGAATATTTATCCTGAACAGCAGTTATTACAGAAATAGGAAGTTTTATTTCAATTATTCCATACATTATATTTCTTACAAGAACAGGTTCTGCAATGATTATTTCGTTTTTTCTAATATACACTATACCAATTTTTGACTTGAAAATATTAACAATATGGCTATCAATAGTTTTTTTATTAAGATTATGAAGATTATTTGAACCAACAATAACACCGTTTTCATCATATATATTTATATCATTTATTTTTTTTGAAAGTTTGAGTTCTTTAACATAATTATCAATTCTTGAATAATCTTTACTTATAAGACTTTCTTTAATAGAAATACCAAATCCACTTATAAAAAATTTAATATCTTCTATTTTTTCAGTATAAAGTACATCTTTTTGAAATTTAATATTAAAAAAACCAATTGCACTTGTTAATACAAGTATTACCGTCATAACATATATAAATATCTTTAATTTTATGCCCATAATCCCCTCTTTATATATTGAATTCTCTGATTCAATTAATTGTTTACTAAATACTCTTTTTCATTAGCTCTTACAATACCATCTATTTTTAAATCTTTACGCACATTTTCTGGAAATTCATAAAATTTTTCACTATCAATAATATGTTTGTATTTTTCATAAATTTCTTTTTTTATAAGTACAGGTTCATTGTAAATATACCTTGTATAATCAAGAATTTTTATATTTTTTGCCTGTTCTTTTTCAAGAAATGATTCAGGTGCACTTTCAAAAACAGCACCTCCATCAACTTTACCATAAAAAACATTTTTTACTACTTCTTCATGAGTTTGAAGATATTCAACATCTGCAAAAAAATTATAAATTTCAATATTATATTTATTTTCAAACAATTCCATAGGAAGTTTATATCCACTACCTGATTTTATGTCAGTAAATGCAAAAATCTTGTTTTTAAGCTCCATAACCGAATTAACATTAGAGTTTTTATTTGTAATAATAATTCCTCTGTATTTATCCTGACCTTTTACAACAGGTCTTAAAACTATAACATAATCTTTATAAAGTTCTCTGTTTTTAAGATAATGTTCGGAATTTCCCCATACTATATCAGCAGTCTTGTTTTTTAGAAATTCACCAAATTCATCATAATTTTTACTAACAAGAAGTCTAACTTCAATCTCAAAAACTTCAGAGAGATATTCCATAAAACTAAAATTTTCATCAAATATTGTAAGACTATTAGCATAAGAAGTTCTTAGAAAGTTAAGTGATTTTGCACTCTCATATTTTTGTGTTTTATACTCTTCATTACTAAGTTTTATACTATCACTTTCAATTCTTAATATATACCAAGGAACACTAAAAAAAACAATTGTAAAACCAATAAAAACCAATATTTTCCATAATTTTGTCATTAATAATCCTTAAGCTGTAAATTCTGATGAATCACCAATATTGACCCTAATATATCTGTTTTTATAAACAGCAGCATGACCAATAAGAGATTCTTCTAAAACAGCATTTTCAATATAAGCATCTTCATTTATAATACAATTTTTTAATATACTATTTTTTATTCTAACACCTTTTGCAATCGATACAAATGGTCCAATAACTGAGTTTTCTATTTTTACACCTTCTGCAATCGCAACAGGTTTTATTAAAACACAATTTTTAAACTTATACTCTTTATCTTTAAAATAAATATCAAGAAGTTCTTTATTTGTAGATAAAAGAGTTTCAGGCTTACCACAATCAAGCCATTTATCACATAGAACATCATTAAAAGTCGCACCTCTTTTAAGCATTATCTCAAGTGCATCTGTAAGCTGATACTCACCTCTTGTCTTTATATTATTATCATAAACAAATTTAAGACATTCAAAAAGCATTTTTGTGTTTTTTATATAATAAATTCCAACAATTGCTCTATTTGAAACAGGTTTTTCGGGCTTTTCAACAAATTCCATTATTCTATTATCTTTTTTTATAACAACTCCAAATCTTTCAGGATTTTCAACTATTGAAGTTACAATAACTCCATCAATTTGATCTTTTAATATTTCTTTAATATCCATTTCAAAAAGAGTATCACCAAGCATTATCATGACAGGTTCTTCAAAGTCAGAAAATTTCTGCATTGCTAGATATATAGCGTGTCCTAAACCTTTTCTTTCTTTTTGTATAATAAATTGTGAATTAAAACTATAATTTTTTTTAACATAATCAATAATCTGATCACCAAGATAACCAACTACAAATACTACCTCAGAAACCTCAAGATCTTTAATTTTATCAAGAATATGAGCAAGCATTTCTTTACCTGCAACATGTACAAGTGCTTTTGGAATTGTATATGTATGAGGCGCTAATCTTGAACCTATACCTGCAACCGGTATTATTATTTTCATATTCTACTCCCTATAAGACCATCGTTTTTAATATCAATAATCTTTACAAAATATATATTTTCTTTTTTTATAATTTTATCATTTTTTATAAATACTTTTATATAATTTTCACTATAACCAGTATAATACCCATCTTCTTCTTTTTCAACCAGTATATTCAATGTTTTTCCAATATATTTTTGCCATACTGACTTCTGAACTTCTTTTTGAGCTTCTCTTAGCAAAGCTGCTTTATTTTTTTTATCTTTATTTGTTAAATTTTCTTTCATTAAAAAAGCCTTAGTACCTTTTCTTTTTGAAAATGGAAATACATGAAGAAACACTGGTTTATATTTTTTTATAAATTCAACAGTTTCATTAAAATCTTGTTCAAGTTCTCCTGGAAATCCAACAATAAAGTCAGAACTCCATTCAAAATTCGGAATATTTTTTAATTTATTAATAATATCAACAACTTTTTTTATTGAATAATTTCTTTCCATTTTTTCAAGAATTAAATTTGAAGCAGACTGAATAGAAAGATGCAGATGAGAACAGAATTTTTTACTTTCACTAATTATTTTTATAAAATCATCGTCAATTTCATTTGGTTCAATTGAAGATATTCTAAATCTTTCGATTCCAGGCTGTTTTTCTATAATATCAACAAGATCTTTTAAAGTATTTTCTTTATAATTATATCTATTAATATGAGTTCCAGTAAGAACAATCTCTTTAAACCCAGACTTTGCTAACAAATTTATCTCTTTTTTAAAAACTTCAACAGGTTTTGAATACATAATATTCCTCATAAAAGGAACAATACAATATGTACAAAAATTCTTACATCCTTCTTGTATCATTACAAAAGCTCGACTATGACCTGAAAAATCCTTTAAATATTCTAAAGGTATTGAAATATCAAAAATATCATATATTTTTTCTTTTTCTCTAACATGTACTTTATAATCCACATCAAGCACAACATCATCCTCTATACAACCTGTTAGGATTATCTTAGAATCTGGATTTTCTCTTTTAACTCTATTTAAAAGAAGTCTGGTTTTTCTAACAGCATTCTGAGTAAGAGAACACATATTGACAATAATAAAATCTGGGTTATCTGTTTTTATAAAATTCCCTTTTTCAATAAGATTGCTTCTTATAAGTTGGGAATCATACTGATTTACCTTGCAACCAAAAGTAAAAATATTAAAAGATAAACTCATAATTTATAATACTCCCTATAGCAATACATGCTGTTTCAGTTCTAAGTATATTGCCTGAAAGTCTTAAAGACTTAAATCCTTTTTTTTGAAGAATTTCAATTTCTTCATAATTAAAACCACCTTCAGGTCCAATTACAACACTTATACTACAGGGTTTTTTTATATTTTGAAAATAATTTTTTAAATATTCTTTAGAATTTTCATAAAGAACAATATTTATATCACTATCTGCTGATATATCTTTCAAATCTATATAATCATATAATTTAGGAAGTATAGGAGATTTTGACTGCATAGCAGCATTTAAAACTATAGAATTAAATCTTTCTTGTTTAGAATTTTCATAATTTTGTTGAACAAATCTCGTCTTAACTGGAATTATTTTTGTAAATCCACATTCAACAGATTTTTCAAGTATATATTCAAATTTTTTCTTTTTTGGCAATCCTTGATAAAGTGTAAGTGATAAAACAGGGTTTTTATTTTCTTCTTTTTCAATAACTTTAAAAATAAGTTCTTTTTTAGAAATATTTTCCTCAACACATATAAAATGATTATTATTAAAATTTACAAGAATATTTTCATCTTTTTTAACTCTTAATACTTTATAATGATTTATAACATCTTTATCATTAATGTAAAGAAACCCATATTTTTCATATTCAGCAAAAAAATAATGCATTAGGATTTTATCTCCATATATTTTAAAACAACTTTAACCACAATCAATGCTGGAATAGCAAGAAACATTCCAGGAATACCTCCATATTGACCACCAGCAAAAAGAAAAAACATAATATAAACAGGGGAAAGTTCAAGTGTTGTTGAAAGTATTCTTGGAGAAAGAACAAATCCATCAATAAACTGAACAATTACGACAAGAATAATAATTTTTAAAAGTATAAATAAAAGTTCAACTGTAAATCCAAATTTTAATATAGAAAATACAACAGCAAGAGCTGTACTTGCAAAAACGCCAAAATATGGTATTAAATTAGCGAAACCTGCAATAACTCCAAGTAAATGAGGAAAATCAACACCAATCATTAAAAATCCTAATCCCATAAGTGTACCAATAATTAGACAAATAATAAGTTGACCTCTAAAAAATCTACTTATTTCTTTCTGAATTTCCATAATCAAAGCACGATAATCTTTTCTTGAAATAAAATTATTAAAATTCAAATTTATATCTTTAAAATCCATCATAAAGTAAAAAGCAATTACAGGTACTGTAAATATCCATACAAAACTCGATATAAATTTTGTAATATTTTTTCCAATAAAACCGCCTGAATACTTAACAAAATTATTAAAATTATCAACAAAAAATGATACTATTTTTTGCTCAGAAAGATTAAAATAATCAAGAAAAAGAAGAATTTTTTGACTAATTATACCACCAGGTCCAGAACTTAAATCTCCACTAAGATTTTTTCTAATATTATCTATTGTAGAGGTTAATCTACTGCTGTATTCTGATAATTTTGGCGGCAAAACACTTATTTCATGTAATAAAGAAAACATTATTGGAAATATAACAAGCAATGTAAGACCTGTAATTATAACCCAAACAAAAGTTACAGAATAAGGTCTTGATAATTTCTTTTTTTCAAGAAATTTTATTACTGGCTCAAACATATATGAAATAAAATAAGCTAACATAAAAAGAAAAATCAGTGAAGAATACATATAAAAAAGAAATGAAAAAAGAACAAAAGCTATTATATAAAAAAATACTTTAAAATTTTTGCTTTTAAGATCTATAGTTATCACTTAAAGCCTCCTCAGCTTCTAATATTTTATCATCAACAACTTCTGCTATTTCTTGTATTTCTTTTATTTTCATTGAAAGTTCTCTTATTCTCTGAGTGCTAACTTCTTCAAATTTTGATTTAACTCTCATCATTTCAATAATACAATTTTTATATTTTTCAATTTCCATATCTTTCATAATACTTCTAAGTCTCATATAAGCAAATAAAAGCATTATATTCACAATTAAATTTATTATAAGAAGAGTGAAAAGAACTTCTAACATATTATAACCTTAATTTTTTTCATCATTGAAAATAAAAAACATTCCAGACAAATATTCCTATTTTTAAAATACAATTAGCAAGAAATCCAGCAACAAAATCATCTGCCATAATACCAAGACCACCTCTAACATTTTCAAGTATATTAACTGGATATGGTTTTACAATATCAAAAAACCTAAATAACAAAAAACCAGCAATAAAAACTTCTTTATTAATAGTCAAACCAAACAAATCAATTCCAACAAAAGTTATCATCATACCAACAACTTCATCTATTACAACAAATTTAGGATCTTTTTTGCTACAATCCTGCTCAATAAAACTACCTGATAATATTCCAACAAAAAATAATATTAGAATAATTGCATTATAATATAAATCTGAAATTCCATTTCCAAAAATATAGAATGAATAAAGAACTCCCAAAGTCGCAAGAGATGTTATTGTTCCAGGAGCATAAGGAAAAAACCCAATCCCAAACACTGTACCTGTTAAATAACTTATAAATTTCATATATTATCTTCTCTGTAATTTTTATAATAATGATAACCCGAAACAATAGTAAAATACAATGTTATAATTTCTAAAACATAATATATATATACTCTATATTTTATAAAATAATCAGTTATATGCTCAAAATTTTGCGGAATAAACCTATACATAAGAATTTCAAATGAAATAAATACCATTACAGTTATTATATATCCAAGCTGAAATCCAGTTTTCCATTTACCTAAAGAAGAAGCAGATATAAGTTTACCTCTTTCAATTGAAACAAGTCTTATACCACTAACAAAAAGCTCTCTTGCAACAATTATCACAGTCATATAAAACGGTATAAATGAAGTGCTTGAAAGTAAAATAAGAGTAGAGCATACAAGAATTTTATCTGCAACAGGATCCCAAAGTTTACCAGCATTACTTACTAATTTATATTTTCTAGCATAATAACCATCCATACCATCACTTATTGCTCCAAGAATAAAAAGAATACAGCTTATTATTTTAAGATAATCTCCAGCGAGACCGTATTCGAATGTATCAACTACAAAAAATAAAATTAAAAAAGGAACTATACCTAAACGAAAAAAGGTTAATTTATCTGCTATATTCAAACCAATTCTCCTATTAAATCATACTCTGTAAAATCTTTTATATTTACTTTTACAAAATCACCATTTTGTATTTTTTTATCACTGCTTATTATTACAAATCCATCTATTTCAGGTGCATCTCTGTAACTTCTTCCAATAAAGAAACCATTATCTTTACCTTCAACAATAACATCTAGCTCTTTTCCTACAAAATCTCTGTTTTTTTCATAACATATTTTTTGTTGAATACTCATAAGTATATCAAATCTTCTTTCTTTTTCCACATTGTTTATATTATCTTCCATTTCAAAAGCTTTAGTACCATATTCATGAGAATATTTAAACACTCCAACTCTGTCAAGCCTTGCGTTTTCAAGAAATTTAACATTATGTTCAAATTCTTCTTTTGTTTCACCCGGAAACCCAGTAATCAATGTTGACCTTATAGTTATTTTAGGAATATATTTTTTTATATAATTTATTTTTTCAATAATTTCTTTATAATTTCCTTTTCTATTCATAAGTTTAAGAATTCTATCATTTGCATTTTGAATTGGAACATCAATGTAAGGAAGAAGTTTATTTTTGCCTTTCATAAGTTCTAAAAGTTCATCATTTATTTCCCAGAGATTACAATACATAAGTCTTATCCACTTTATACCATCAATATCTGAAATCTTTTTTATAAGTTCACAAAGTCTGTATTTTGAATAAAGATCAAGTCCATATTTTGTTGTTTCTTGACCAACTAATATAATTTCTGAAACTCCATAACTTGCAAGCTCTTCTGCTTCTTTTATACAATCTTCTATTTTTTTACTTTTATACTCACCTCTAATATAAGGAATTGCACAATAAGAACAATAATTATTACATCCATCTGAAATTTTCAATTCAGCAGAAAATCGATTTTCTCTATTTCTTTTGATATTAGGAATAAATTTAATTATAGGTTTTTTTGTAATTTTTTCTATATATCTTTTCCCTAAATTAACTTTTTTAATTATATCTAATATATTTTCATAAGAATATACACCTGAAATCCCATCTATTTCAGGAATATCATTTAAGAGATCTTGTGAATATCTCTGAGAAAAACAACCTGTAACAATAAGTTTTATATTAGGTTTCTTCTCTTTTAAATCAACATATTTAAAAATATATTCTATAGCTTCTTTTTTTGCACTTTCAATAAAACCGCAAGTATTTACTATTATAATATCTGCTTTTTCTGCTTCAACTACTATTTTATAGTTTTCTTCTGCAAGCTTACTTTCAATTAATTCTGCATCTATGTTGTTTTTACCGCATCCAAGTTTTTCGACAAATATTTTCACTTTTCTTGTATATTCCTTTTTGTGATATTTTTTTCAATATATATTAGAGATCTTCTTGCATCTTTAGCATAAGAAGAATTTGGTGAAAGTTCTATAACTCTATTGTATTCTTTCATTGAATCAAGAAGCATATTTTTTGTTTTATAAAGAGAAGCTAATTTAAAATGAGCTTCAATATGATTATTGTCAAGAGCTAGAGCTTTTTTATATTCTTCAATAGCATCATTTTTTAAATTTGTTCTTAAATTTTCATTATAAGCTTCTGCAAGTTCAAAATGAGCTTGAGCCATATTAGGATTTCTCTCAAGTGCTCTTTTTGAAATCTCAATTGCAGCATTATAATCAGGTTCTTCTGAATTTAATCCTTCTCTATCATAAAGTCGTCTCATTGCAAAATAACTCCATGCAAAATCAGGATCAATAGAAATTGCCATCTTAAAAGCTGATACTGCCGAAACCTTATCATCCTGTGTCATTGAAAGAGTTGGAATCAAAGTCATATAAGCATAACCCATTATAAAATAAGCCATAGGATCTTTTGCTTTTCTTTCAGCTTCATCTTTAAACTTATTTTTTAATTCATAAAATTTTCTCTCTTTTTCATCAGCTTCATTATAATCATTGTAAATTGCATCAATATAACCAATTGCTGCTTTTCCATCATAACTATCATAATCAAGAACTGCTTTAAGCTGTTCTGAAGCTTTTCTATGCTCTCTCATATTCACATATAATTCAGCTAATTTGTGTCTTGCCTCAACATTATCTTCTTCTTGACTTATTATTATTTCATAAACAGCTATTGATTTATCAAAAAGTCCAGCTACACTATAAACTCCAGCAAGAACACTCTTATAAACAAGATTATCAGGTTCAAGAGAACAAGCTTTTTCAATCTCAGCCATAGATTTTTCTTTTGCATTGGTTTCACTAAATGCATTTTCTGGTAATACAGAAAGAAGATATCCATATTCAAACCTTGATAAAGCATTGCTTGCATTATTTTCAGATTTTTTCTTGTATTGAGCAACTAATGCATTGATAGCTTCAGGTTTCATTTCTTCTTTAAATGCTAATTCTCTATAACTTTCAATAAGTCTCATCTTAAGCTCAATATTATTAGGATAATATTTTTGTGCTTCTTCAAGATAAAGAACTGATTTCTGATAATCAGAAAGTTTATAAGCTAAAATTCCAGCTTTAAGATTAACTTCTTTAAAATTCTTTTCTTCATCTATTTCAAGACATCTTTCGTATTCAAAAAATGCTTTAGAATAAATTTCCTGTATTTCATAAATTTTCCCAAGTCTGTATCTAGCCTCAACATAACTAGGATTTATCTCTATAATAGACTGATATTTAAGCATTGCATTTTCAAGATCTCCGTTTGCTTCATGCTCATGAGCTGCTTTAAGATGATCCTGTATTTCTCTATTGTTTTCTTCTCTAACCATTCTATCAAAGAAACTTTTAGCCTGTTCATTATTAGGTTGAAGATTCAGAAGTTTATCATAAATTGTTCTTGCTTCTGCATATTCTTGTTTTGCTTCAAGAATATCTCCTAATCTTGAAAAAGCTTCAACATGCGATTCATCCATAGTTATAACTGTTCTCAACTCTTCAACAGCTTGTTCTATCTCACCTTTAAGCCAATATATATTACCAGCATTATAATGAGCGTCAGCATTTGTATAATCTTTTCCAATAAGTTCATTGAATTCTGCTAAAGCTTTATCTAAATCATTTCTTTCATAATAAATAAGACCTAGTTTAAAATGTGAATCTGTCCAAGCTGGATTTTTTTCTAATGAACTTTTATAAAACTTCTCAGCTTTTTCAAATTCAGATCTATTATTATAAATTTCTGCTAGTTTATAATAAGGTCTATAATCATCAGAGTTTGATTGAATAATTTCTTCATATTCCTTAACAGCATTTTCAGCCATTCCTCTTTCAAAATAAACTTCAGCTTGACTAAGTTTAGCTTCAATTTCTTTCTTTTGTTCTGATTGAGTAAACTGTTTATAAATTTGAAGGACTTCTGGATTATCAGGCTCTATTTCAATAGCTTTTTTAATTTCATTTAAAGCTTCAGATTGCATATTTCTTTCTCTAAATACAACAGCAAGATTGTAAAATGCAGAAGCTTTAGAACCATCAGATTTTTTAGCCTGTGAAAACTCATTTATAGCATTACTAATCATTACTTCATCTTTATAGGATTTACCAATACTATAGTATAATTTCCCAAGTTCAATATGACCAGTATAATTATCTGGTTCAACTTCAAGAACCTGCTTATATTCAAGTACAGCTTTATCAATCATACCGCTTTTTTTATAAATTTTACCCATCTCGACTCTAGCCTCAGAGTTTGAAGGATCTGACTGAATAACATCTCTTAGCATAGTTAAAGCTTCATCATTTTTATTTTGTTCAGCCAATGTTTTAGCTCCTTCAATTCTTGCCTCATATCTAAGCGGAGCTATTTCTGTCACTTTTTCAAAAAGTTTTATAGCTTGTTCAAATTTACCATTATCTCTGTAAACTTTTCCCATAAGTATATAAATACCAAGATTTTCAGTATCAAGATTAAGAGCTGTCTTCAAAATACTTATAGCTTTATCAAAATCTTTTGTATTATGATACATTGAAGCTAAAGCAAGATAATCTTCAACTGTGCTTTTTGGATTTTTTACAATTTCTTCAAATACTTTTATTCCTTTTTTATACATGTTTTTTTCTACATATATTTTTCCAAGCATATTAGATAATTCAGGATATAAAGGTTCCATTTCTCTCGCTTTTTCAAAATAAGTAAGTGATTCTAAAAGATTATCCTCACTATAGTATATTTGACCCATTCCAAAATATATATCAGCACTGTTAAGACCAAGTTTAAGAGCTTTTATATAATGTTCTTTAGCTTTTTTAAAATTATCTATTTCTTTATTGATAAATGCAACTTTATAATGAATATCTCTATTATCAGGATCTCTTGAAAGAACTTTTTCATAAATATCAAGAGCTTGGTCAAGCATATCTTGTTTTTCAAATATTATAGCAATCTTAAGCTGAATATCATCTTTCTTTTTACCAGAAGATTTATTAAGCAGAATTTTATAATAATCAAATGCTTTATCAAGAATATTATTTTCAAGATTAAATCTTGCAAGTTTTTCAATTATATCCTCATTTTCTTCGTTTTTTAGTATTTTTTCGTAAGCAAGTATAGCTTTTTCTGTATTTCCTTCTCTTTCAAGAAGTTCAGCATACTTTTTAAGTATATCTCCTTCAATTTCTTTTTCAAGCAGACTTTCAAACATTTCAGAAGCTTTAGGCTCGTTTTCTGTTTTAATATAATAAATAAATAATCCTTTTAATGCTTTTGTGTTTTCAGGATCAAGCTCTATTATTTGTCTATAAACATTGCCTAATTCAGTATAATTGCCTTCTTCTTCATATATAATAGCAAGTTTGCTCATTACCTCAATATCTCTTGGTTTGAATTCAAGATATTTTTCAAAATAATCACCAGCTTTAATAAGTTCATTTTGATCAGAATATATCTTTCCAAGATTTTTATAAATTTCAACTTTTGTTGGATCAAGTTCAAGAACTTTTTCAAACTTTTCAATAGCTCTAAGATATTGTTTTCTCTGAAAATAAATTTCAGCAAACATATTTTGAACTTTAGCATTTTCAGAATCAATATTTTCAGCTTTATGAAGTTCATTAAGAGCTTCCATATATTTTTCTTTTTTAAGATAAAGATCTGCCATTTCAACATGTATTTCAGGTGATTGTGGGAATTTATCCTTTACTTTCTTATATTCTTCAAATGCATCATCAATTCTACCTTCTGCATAATAAACTCTTCCTCTTTCAAGAAATAATTCTACAAAATCAGCATGTTTTTCAGATGTTTCATTAATAAAGTTTAATGCTTCAACATTAAGATTATTTTCTCTATATATTTTTAATATATCAAGAACTATTTCTTTTTTATAATCTTCCATTTCAGCGGCTTTTTTAAGATATTTTATACCTTCATCAAATTTCTGATGAAGAATAAGAGCAAGACCGAAATTATAATGAAGTTTACTTGTATCAAATTCAGTATTTTTAAGAAGAGCAAGATTTTCAACAGCTTCTTCAAAATTTTTACTATTTATAAGAACAAGTGCTAAATACCATATTGCTTCTCTAAATTCATCATTTATACTTATACAACGTTTAAGATCAGTTTCAGCTTTAAGATAATCTCCAAGAAAATACCTAGCTTTTCCTGCAAGAAACCATGCATACTGATCATCTTTTTTATTTTCAATAAAATGACCTATGTTTTCTACAACTTTTGGATATTTTTGAAGTTTATCATAAATTCCAGCAAGCCTTTTATACACTTCAAAATAAGTAGAATCAAATTCTAAAGCTTTTTCAAAATTTCCAACAGCTTGTTCAAGTTCACCATTGTTTTCATTTTCAACAGCAAGTCTAAAATAAATTTCAGCATTTTCAGGATCAAGTCTATTTGCTTCTTCAAAATGGAATCTTGCATCATCGTTATATCCAAGCTTATCGTATATTGTACCTAGTCTATAATGAATATTACTCTCTTCAGGAGAAAGTTCAACAGCTTGTTTATAATTTTGTAATGCTTCTTCTAAAAGACCATTTGCAATAAAAATTTCCCCAAGTTCTGTATAAGCTTCTCTAAAACCATGATCAAGTGAAATAACTTTTCTATACTCTTCAATAGCTTCATTTATAAGATATTTATTCATATAAAGTTTACCAAGTTCAAAATGAGCTTTAACATTATTAGGAAATATATCTATAGCTTTTCTGTAGGTTGTTATAGCTTCTGTATAGTTTTTCATTTTCGCCTGAATTCCTGCAAGAGCATAAATAGCATCAACAAATTCAGGATTTAAAGATAAAGTCTTTTTAAGATATTGCATAGAAAGTTCTATTTTTCCAATTTCTCTATAAGCAATACCAAGCTCATAGGCAAAAAGTGAATTATGTGAATTTCTGATAATTGATTTTTCAAGCATTTCAATGATCATATTATACTTTCCAGCTTTTTTATATTGACCAACAAGTTTATAAATAACATTTATAAAATCAGGTTTAAGTCTTAATGAAGATTCAAAACAATCAATAGCTTCTTCTGTTTTTCCATTTTTTTCATATATTTGACCAAGTTCAAACAAAACTTCTTCATTATCAGCATCAATATCAAGTGCTTTTTTAAGATTTTCTTCTGCATTTTCAAGATCATTTCTTGAAAGATATATACTTCCAAGTCTTTGATAAGCCTCAACATAGCCTTTCTCAATTGATATTGCAATATTATATTGTTCTAAAGCTTCTTCTTCTCTCTGAAGATTATAATATACTTCTCCAAGTTCAAAATGAATAATAGGATTCTGAAATTCAGTTTCTAAAGCTTTTCTAAATTCATCTATTGCTTTTTCATAATCATATTTTTCATAATAAAGTTTACCAAGTTCAAAATGAGCTCTAGAATTATCAGGTTCATATTCTACAACAAATTCAAAAGCTTTTACAGCTTTTGCTCTTTCATCTATTGAAACATACAGAGAACCTAATTCATCATAAGCTTTAATTGAATAATCATCATCTGAAGATAATTTTTCAAATTGTTTCACAGCTTCATCTATCATACCCTGACTCTTATAAGCTCTTCCAAGTTCAAATAATGCACCTTGATGATGTTCTTCGCCATTGAGGACTTTTCTAAAGCATCCTATAGCTTTATCAACTCTTCCTTTAGTTATATAAATCTTACCAAGTTCATACTGAGCTTTTACATGAGATGGTCTTATATCAAGTGTTTTTAATAAAAATTCAATACTTCTATCAAATTCACCTTGTTTTTTGTATATTATCCCAGTTTTATAAAGAGCTTCAATATTTTTAGGTTCAATTTCAAAAACAAGCATATATTGTCTAATTGACTCATTAAAATTCTCGATTTTAGCATAATTTTCAGCAAGTTCAAGATGATATTCAATTTTTTCAGGTTTAAGAATAGAGGCTTTTTTTATAAAATCAACAGCTTCTTGATATTCTTCATTAATAGAGCTTATTTTGCCTAAATAAAAAAAAGCTTCATCATAATTTTCATCAAACTTAATAACTTTTTTAAGATTTTCTTCTGATTTTATAAAATTTTCAAGTTCAAAATAACAGTAACCAACTTTATAATAAGCATCAAGTTCTGAAGGTTCCATTTCAATAACTTTCTCATATTTAGCAATAGCTTCATGATAATTTTGCTGAGACGAATATATATCTCCAAGCCTCTTATAAGAAATTATATGAGAAGAATCAAGCTTTATTACAGATAAAAAAAACTTAATCGCTTCATCAATTTTATTTTGAGCATAATAAAGTTCTCCAAGCCTGTATAGCGATTCAACATGTTCTTTATCATTTTTTAATATTTCTTCATACTCTCTAATAGCTTCAGAATAAGATTTCTGATATTGATATATTTCTGCAAGTTTTATTCTTGCATTGATATTACATGGATCAATTTCAAGAGATTTTCTATACTCTACTATAGAAGCACCAATAAGATTGTTTTTAGTATATACATCAGCAAGTGCCATGTGAGCTTCAACATTTCTTCTATCAAGATCAATTATCTTTTTAAATTCTTCCTGAGCACTTTCAAGCAGATTCATCTCAGCATAAACCTCACCAAGCCTCAATCTGGCTTTTATATTTTCACTATCTTTTTCAAGAATAACTTTTAAAGTTTTTATAGCTGAATCATATTTTCTAACTTTTATAAAAACTTCAGAAAGTTCAAATCTTATCCATATATCTTCTTGATAAGAAATAGCTTTTTCATACATATTTGCAGCAAGACCCAATGAATCTCTATCAGAATAAAGTCTTGCAAGTTCAATATAAGCATTTGCGTTTTCATGATTTTTTTCAATTGATTTTTTAAGATAAACTTCAGCCTTATCATTGTCTTTATCTTTTTTATAAAGTTTTCCAAGTGAGTATAAAGCAGAACAATTATCAGAATTAATCTCAACAGTTTTTTTATAATAAGATTTTGCAAGATCAAACATTGTATTTTCTTCGTAAATTCTCGCAAGAAGAAAATTAGATTTTTCACTTACAGGATTTATTTCAACAGCTTTTCTAAGATAATCCATAGCTTTTTCATCATCATTATCTTTATGACTTATTCTTCCAAGATAATAATAAGCTTCAAATTCATTTGGATAAATCTTAATAACTTTTCTTGCAATATCTTCAAGTTTATCAGCTTCAGAATCAATATCATGAATATTCATAAGCTTTTTATAAGCTGTTTTACATTCAGGGTCAATATTAATTGCTTTTTCAAGAAATTCAACAGCATTTTGAGTTTCTGATAATCTAAACAAAACATCGGATAAATTATCATATATATAAGCTTCTTCAATATTAAGCTTTTTTATTTTTTCAATCATTTCATAAGCTTCATTGTTCTTTTGAGCATCAATATAAAGAGAGGCAAGAACCCAATAAGCATAAACAAAATCAGGTTCAATCGAAATAATTCTTTTAAATGTATCAATTATGTTTGAAAGTTCTGGTTCTTTTGTATGGTCATCTGTAAGTATCATACTTGAATAACCAAGATGAACAAATTTAATATAATTATAAGTTTCAAGCTCAGTTTCTTTTTTTATCTCACTTAATATATTTTCCCATTCATCTTTAGAAGTTGTATTTTTAATGCATATATAATAATTTTTGTAATATTCACCATTAAATGGAAATAATTCAAGAAGACCTGAATAATGTTTTAAAGCTTGTTCATAATCAAGTCTAAGCAGAGAAAGTTCTCCAAGTTTACTTAAATATTTTTCATTTGTGCAATCTCTCTCAATAAGCTCATTATAAACTGTTATAGTCTTATCATAAAGATTACTTATTTCATAAACTCTAGCAAGTCTTTCAAGTACTTTGACATTAAAAGGACAAATTTCAAGAGCTTTTATATACTGATTAACAGCTTTTGGAAAAAACTGATAACTTTCCATAATTTTGCCATAATGATAAAGAATTTCCCAATTATCTTCATCAAGTTTTACAGCTTTTTTAATATTTTCTAAAACTTTTTCAGAATCATAAGAATTACCATGTTCAAGATAAGCTCTTGAAAGATAAAGATAAGAAAGAGGATTTTCTTTATCATAATCTTTAGCTTTTATCATATAATCAATCACTTCATCATCTTTTAGTATATTGTATTGTTTATTAAGTTCAAACATAAGAAAATAGCTTTCAGAAAAATTTTTCTTTATTTCTACACTTTTTTGAAGATTTGAATAACATAATTCAAACCTTGAATCATCAGAAATATTAGAAAATTTAAAAATAAAATAACAACATGCAATAGCATAATAAGAAACTTCTGATTTAGCTCCTTCAACTTCTTCACCAAATCTTTCAATTATCTCTCTATAAAATTTATCTTTTTCAGGGAATTCACTATATAATGCTTCATACTGTTCAATAAGATTTTTAACAACTTGTGCTTCTTTACGGATTTTAAGAGCTTCTTTAAATGATATTACAGCTTCATCTGTTTTATTCAACTCAATGCAAACTTTGCCTAAAAGATTATAAGCATCAAACCCTTTTTTGTTATAAACAATAGCTCTTCTAAGCTCTAGTTCACAATCAGCAAACATTCTTAATTTGAATAATCTATATGCTTTAGATAAATAAATCGAGTATTTTTCTTTTTTTTCATTCTTATCCAGATTTTTAGAAGAAGATTCTTCCCTTTCAAGCTCTTTTTCAAGAGTTATCATCTTAGATGATGTCAAATATCTAAGAGAAGCTTCACCAATTGTTGCAATAACACAATTTTGACTTTTTCTATCATAGAATTGACAACGTTCTTTTATACAGTAATCTATTTTTTCACCGCTCGAATTTGCACCTAAAAAAGGACAAGAAAGAAGCATTAAATTACCCTCCGTAAATTATTACAGGATCCCCTGAAAACCCCGTTATTATTGTTTTTATTTAGCATAAATTAATTCTCAGCATTCATCGAAACCGCAATTATAAAAAAAATCAGTTTACACCTTTATTTATATTATCATAAACTAAAGCACTTTATAATAAAAAAATAGTTTTTTTAACTTTTATTTATACCAGTAGACAAAAAAATATAGAAAAAGTATGTGAAGCGTATAAGAACGGTAAAACAATGTATCCTAGTTTAAAAAACTAAGATACATTAATTTTTTATATATTTAAGAATTTCAACTATATTTACAAAAAACAGCAGCAGCTACAACAGTAGTCCAATATCCTCTTTCATCACCCTTTGCAAAAACAGTGTGATTAGTTGTAGTAACTATATCATCCTGAAGCAGCCATATACCTTTTCTTTCATTCCATGCCTGATCAGCATCAAATTCTATGCCTAATGTAGAAGCAAGCATAGAAGCTGCAAGATCTTCTGCATAATCACCAGAATTGTCAGCAAGCATACCAAAAGCATGATGTTCACTCAAATATCCATAATTATCCGGTTTTTTAGGAACAGCAATTCCAACTGATGCAGAAATCCTTCTTCCTGGTTCATTTGTTGCATTCTGACTCATAACACAAAAAGTAATTTCGCCCGGACTCAACATTTTTACACCTTCGTCATCTGTAACAACTTTACAATGTGGTGGAAAAATACTTGAAACCAATACAAGATTATAACAAGCAATTTTTGCTTCTCTTAAAGCTTCTTCGAAAGACCCAAGTTTCTCTCTATGAACTCCAACACCTTTGGTAAGAAACAAAGCACTCGGCACTCTATTTTTATTCATTGTCTGTCCTCCGTTATACATTATTTTTGCAATTGTAAAATTAAAGAAAATAATTGTCAAGGGAAAAAAAACAGAAGACCTAGAACCTAAAAAAAAAAGGCCAGATTTCTCTGACCTTTTTTTTATTTTATGAAAAATAAATTATTTTTCAAGCTTTCTAAGCATTGATGGAATAGCTGCATAAATTGCAGTAGCAGTAACAAGTTCTTCTATTTCAACATATTCTTCAATAGAATGAGCAAGTTCTTCTCTACCAGGAGCAAAACCTATTGAAGGAATGTTATATCTTCCCATAGTAGCAACTCCATTAGTTGAAAAAGTCCATCTTGAGATTTTAGTATCTTTTTTATTGAACATTTCAGCAGCTTCAAATCCAGCCTGTACAAGAGGATGTTTTTCTTCAAGTACCCAAGTTGGAAAATAAGCTTCCTGTTGAGCTCTAAAACCAGTCCATGCTTTCTCATCATAATTAAGAACTTCAACTTTAGCACCAATTTTTGAATAAGCTGGAAGTTCCATAATTTCTTTAACAGCACTGTCTTTTGTTTCACCAGCAGTAAGTCTTCTATCAAGATAAATAGTACATGAATCTGATACAGAACACTGAGATGGAGCAGTACTTTCAATTTTAGATATAGTAATAGAACCTTTTCCAAGAAAATCATCATTTTTTAATCTTCCATGAAGCTGTTCAATTTCTTTTACAAGTGAAGCCATTTTGTAAATAGCATTATCACCTCTATCACAATGAGCACCATGAGCAGCTCTACCTTTTACATGAACTGTCATTTCCATTCTTCCTCTATGACCTCTATAAATATCCATATTAGTTGGTTCAGCAAGTACAACATAATCAGCTTTGATTTTTTCATAATCATGAATATGAATGTGACAATAACCATCACAATCTTCTTCCATAACAGTAGCAGTTACATAAATTGTATAATCTTTAAGAAGATCAAGTTCCTTCATTATCTTAACAGCATAAATCATACACGCAACACCTGATTTTTCATCAACTGTTCCACGACCATACATCTTACCATCATGAATTTCAGCAGCAAAAGGATCGTATTTCCATGCAGAAGGATCATTAACTTCAACTGTATCAATATGACCATCATAAAAAATAACTTTTTTTCCACTACCCATTCTTCCAATAGCATTTCCAAGTGAATCAGCCTTAGCTTCATCAAAACCAAGTTCCTGCATTGTCTTAACAAGCAAATTAACCTGAGCTTCTTCCTGTTTACTATATGATTTAGTCTGAATCATTCTTTGAAGAAGTGAAATAATATCATTCCTGTAATGCTCAACTCTTTCCATAATCTTTTCTTTCATGTTTATACTCCTTTGAAATGTTTTTATAAGATTGACCTAATTGTAACTCATTTTTATTTTTTTTCAACCATAACTTAAAATTCAACCGTCATATAAAAAAATTTGAGTATTCTGTATAAAATAATCAGAGAATTTATATTAAAATAATTTTAGAATTAACATGATTATTTTCTCTATCTTTTCTCCTTTTCTTTTTTTTAATTTCTCATAGCAATTATTTTCTGAAAAAAATATTAATTTTCTGTCAGCAAATCTAAAGTCAAAATTTGTTATATATTTTTCTTTCTCTTCATCATAATTAAATAAGCTACCTTTTATAAGATTCTTTCCTTTTTCAAGTGCATAGCTTTTCCCAAGTCCTATATAAACTTTCAGATTTTCCAAAAACTCCGGGTCATCATGATAATAATACGCTATTATATCTATCATTCTGTCAACATAAGATTCCTTTTCCTATTCAGAGAGTATTCTTTTTTCCTCTGCATTTATTAATAAACTTAATATAAAAGAGAAAGTATATGAAAAATAAAATTATTGTTTTATTTTTCATATACTTTCTCTATTTCAAAAAGATCCGGGAATCTGAAATCAGGATTTATTATTATCTGATAGGGAACTTGCTATTACCAAAAAAAATTTATATGTCATATTAACTTTGGATATCTCAGAAAATATTTTTTCCATAATTTCCATATTTATTCTAAAAAATTATTTCATTTCCATTTTCATCATAATATATCGGTGGTCCATATTTTTTAAGCTCAAAATCTTCATAAGCTCTTCCTTTGTGAAAATTGACAAAGTTATAATCAAAATCTATTATTTTACCAGTTTCAGCATTTATCCTATAACATAAAAATCCGTTTTTTAAATTATAAGTTATATTTCCAACTCCTCTTTTTTCTGCTCTAATCATTCTTTCATCTCTAAATCTTAAATATATATACCATACTAATTTTGGATATCTCGGAAAATATTTTTTTAATAATTTACTTATAATATTTTTTCTATAATCTAATATATAGGAAGAATCTGTATATATTATCCAGGGTAATCTAAAATCCTTTGCTATACTACCAATAAAACTAGCTGCTCCTTGACCATATTTATAATCTGACATTTTCAGATATGTATAATAATATTCATTAAATAAATCTGGTAATTTAACTCTTGCATCCTTTAATGCAATTTCCTTAGCTTCTTCTCTTGATACGGTTAAATTATATTTTCTTATTTTAGGAAGATTTTCTAAAGAAGACATTAAATATAGTAAATCACCATTTTTTAAAAATCCTATTCTAACAAAATTCTTAGATGGATAACCTTGATATTTTCTGATAAACTCAAAAGATATAAATTTACTTTCTTTATATTCTTCAACTAAATGAACAATGTATTCTTTTTGCAAAAGAAAATCTTGTTTTATATTTATATTAAAAACTTCTTCTAATATATTTATTGCTTTTTCCTGTAAAATATCTTCATCTAAATATTCTTCTTTTGAAATATTTTTAGGAAAATTTTCGTCATCAAAGTGTATAAATTTTAAACTCTTCTTCGAATAATGAAAGTCAAAATCTCTTTCATGATCTTTAATTTTTACCCAAATTTTATAAACTCTATTATCTTTTTCATATAATCTATATTTTATTATTTGATTTTTTTCAATATTTTTATATTTCTTTAAAAAATTTTCTATAAATTCTTTTTGAGAATCTATAGTTAGAGAAAATATATTTATAAAAAACAAATTAAAACAAATTAATAAAAATATTTTTTTCATTTTAATTCTCTTTTATAGGTGAATCTAAACCTTCACCAGTTGCATATATATTCTCTGAATTAGTTATACCATGTTCTGAACTACTCACAATTACTTCGCCCAGTACATCACTTAGTGTTTTTAATAAGGCTTTTCTTACAGTAAAATATTCATCGTTTTCCTCGTCTTTCTGATTTAAAAGTTCAAAAAACTTTTTAGCAAAATATGAAGCTTCGGTTGAATTAACTGGTCTTACCCATGATATATATATTTTAGTATTTAAAACCTCTAAAAATTTTTCACGCCATTCTGGTTTACCTAAATCACAACCATTAAAAAATACCAGTTTAAAATTTGGATTTTTATCAATAAAATCCTTGTAACTTATTAATATATGGTCTATATCTATGTCATCTTTTTTTTCAACAAAAACTTTTAATTTACCGGTTCTTATTATTCCATCATCATTATCATATATATCTCCAATTGTTCCATGAGAAAATATATATAATATTTCTGAATTATTTATATTATCTATAAATTCTCTTTTTGTTAAACTATGATCAAGCCTTACTGTGTAATCAAGATTATTTATTAATTTGGCAATATTTTCAAAGTCATCATAAAATGAAGCTCTACCAAACGCTTTTCCCATATATGCAATTTTATTGTAACTTCCTATTTCTTTATATTCCTGCATTTTATTAAATAAAAAATACACAGAATTTTTAATATTATTTAAACCACCTTTTATAATCCTTCTTCTTTTGTTTTTTAGTACAACATCTTTTATTGAATATTCAAAAGCAACTATTACTGAGGAAGCTAATATATAAGTTGAAAAAGCTAATCTTTTATCTGTTTTTTCTTTATAAAGTTCAACTTCATTTATATAATAATTTTCATTATCACCAATTTTTAACTTGCCTGTTATTTTATCACCTAAATCTTCATTTGATAATACTTTGATTTTAAATATTGAATTTTTATTTATAAATTCTTCTTGATTTAAGCTTTCCTGATTTTCAATTACCATATTAGAAAAATATTTCTGTTCACCATTATCATAAAAACCAACATTCATACTTTCATCTGAAATGCTTTGTTCATCTATCCTAATTGATTGTATTTCTCCATTATCTAACAAATTTTTCCTTGAAGCTATAATAATATTTTGTTGAATAGGTTTTGGCATATAAAACTCAACAGCTCTTCCGTCTTTATCTGTTCCTTCATAAATATAACTGTTATTTTCAGTTTCTTCTGCTATTCCTGAATATGTTTTACCTGTTTCATTATCCGAGAAGGAAAATTCAAATTTATCTTTTACATTAACAGAATAATTTGTCAACAATTTAAGATCTGCAAATATCTTGTTTTCAGACACATTACAATCTCCACTTGTAATTCCTTCTAAATCATCTGGGTTTATCATTGGTATGTTTTTTATCCTTCTATCGTCTTCATTGACTATCATTATTGGTACTTGATTATCTCCTTCAATTGAGAATTCTCTTGATACTACCCGGGTCTGAGCTGAGCTTTCTTTTACTCCCGCAGAGTTCAGCCTGACCCATCGCTTTTCAGCGACTGAGAAGTCCACTTTTGCTGAGACTATTATATCCATGAAATTTCCTTTGTATAAAGTGAAATCTGCCTGTGTGGAATTTGTTCTTATAGGTTCTATTGCATAATCATCATCTTCATTTCCTGTTATACTCCAGTTCCATTGTATATTCTCAAGTCCTGTCATATCTACAGGAGTGCCATCTTTATATACAAGACTTGCAGTAAGCCTTTTCTTCACACCTTCTTTCATTTCTTCAATAACTGGTTCAATTTTTACATTTATCATATCTTTAAATATGTTTTTTCCT
>Ga0265293_10002263_pt1 | contig 39297 bp, 50 predicted proteins | sample Munlanlewell138R_FD_192505 | JGI IMG/M metagenome (GOLD analysis project Ga0265293, IMG submission 192505) | Leachate microbial communities from a municipal landfill in Southern Ontario, Canada - Leachate well 138R | ecosystem: Engineered > Solid waste > Landfill > Unclassified | place: Canada... | reverse complement strand
CTTATTATTGTTCCATTTGGAAAATGGACGCATTTCTTATATCGCTCGTTTGCAATGTATTTTTCGAAAGTAAAAAGTATGGCATTAGAATAGACTTGTAAATTATTTTTGAATTGAACAAATGTGTGCAGATTTTTTAAAAAAAAATCTGCACACATTTGTTTGAGACTATGTGAACACTCAATTTTTTTTAAAAGTTTAGCGGCTGTTTTCTATAAAAAAGTTGAATTTGTCTGAAATTGTTAGTAACTTGTTGAAAAGAAACAAGAGAAGAATACTTCTTTTACGAAATTGTGGAGTACCTTTGAATTCTTATTTCAAAAGATAAAATGGAAAAACAAAAACGACAAAAAAATGTAAAGGTAGTTGAGAAAACAGTTATGGTAGCCGATATTGGTAAACTGCCACCACAAGCACCTGAGCTTGAAGAGGCTGTTTTAGGAGCTTTGATGTTAGAAAAGGACGCCTTTTCTATTATAAGCGATATATTGAAGCCCGAAAGTTTTTACGAACCTCATCATCAGTCTATTTTTGGTGCAATAAACAGTTTGTCTATGCAGCAAAAACCGGTTGATGTGCTCACAGTTGTTGAAGAACTGAAGAGAAGAGGGGAACTGGAGGCAGTGGGTGGTGCTGTGTATGTTGCCGAATTAACTGATAAAGTGGCTTCGGCGGCACACGTGGAATATCATGCACGAATTATATCTCAAAAATACCTGGCACGACAACTTATTACTTTTTCATCGGATGTTGTGAATCAAGCTTTCGATGAAATGGTGGATGTTGACGATTTAATGCAAGAGACCGAGAGCAGACTTTTCGAAATATCTCAACACAACGTAAAAAAAGATGTTGTACAGATAAATCCCATCATCAAAGAAGCATTGCATAATCTTCAGGTTGCAGCTAACAGAGAAGATGGACTGAGTGGACTGGAATCGGGTTTCAAGAAACTGGATGAAATAACTTCGGGTTGGCAAAACTCCGATTTGGTTATTATTGCAGCCCGTCCCGCTATGGGAAAAACCGCTTTGGTGCTCTCCATGGCAAAGAATATGGCTGTCAACCTTAAACATCCCATTGGTATTTTTTCGCTGGAGATGTCTAACGTGCAATTGGTAAACCGTTTAATTGTAAATGTTTGCCAGATTACGGGCAATAAAATTAAGAGTGGAAGACTTGATGATTACGAATGGGAACGTTTGGATAGTAAAATCAAAGATTTATACGATGCACCCATTTATGTTGACGACACACCAAGTCTCTCCATCTTTGAATTGCGAACCAAAGCGCGCCGTCTTGTGCGCGAGCACGATGTGAAAATGTTGATTATTGACTATTTGCAATTGATGAATGCAAGCGGAATGAATTACGGTAGTCGGGAACAGGAAGTAAGTATGATATCCCGTTCACTCAAAGGATTGGCAAAAGAGTTGAACATCCCGATTATTGCTCTGTCGCAGCTCAATCGTGGTGTAGAAAACCGACAAGGAGAAGGTAAACGACCACAATTGGCCGACCTTCGAGAATCGGGAGCAATTGAACAAGATGCTGATATCGTATGTTTTATACATCGTCCGGAATATTATAAAATTACGGAAGACGATTACGGGTCTACCATTGGCATAGCAGAAATAATTGTGGCAAAACACAGAAACGGTCCTACAGGACTTGTACGCATGAAATTTGAGAGCGAATACGCTCTTTTTAAAGATGAAGAACCACAATATGCCGAGTTTTCATCGAGTATGAACAGGCGAAATATGAGCTTGCAGGAAAATAATTCGAAGGGTTCAGAGACTCCTTTTTAAAATAATCAAAACCCGATAAATGAGTCTACTCTGAAAACCCTCAATTGCTGATTATTAGACTTTATCTGCCCTTTGTCCCTAAAGAGAAAAGTCTAATAATGAGCACTCAGTCAAAGTTCCCTTCAGAGGATTTGAGGGTAGTACACTTTTCGGAGTAGAACCATAAACGGAAGTTTAAAAAAAGCAGACGATGAGAAATAGGTTCAATTATGTTGCTCTTGTAATGATTATTATTATGTTGTTTCTGATAAGTTGCAATTCAACAAAATCGGATGCCAAAAAAGCCGCTTCACTCATTAATAAAAGCATTGAACAGACGCATTTATTAAAACTTGAGGATGCAGAAAAAACGTATCTTAAAGCGCAGGAAATTATCGATAAATACAGAGAAAAAGATAGGAATGAAGAGTTTTTTGAATATTTTGCAGTTTTTAGAGACAAAGAAAGAAAACAAAATGCAAAATAAGCTAATTCAGCACGTTGGCAAACAGAATTATGTGTAATTTTGACTTGAGATTGAATCATAATATAAGAATAAAACTGAGTTTTTATTCTGCCTCAGCAATAAATATGCAAAAAAATGAATAGGTTTTATATATTTACACTCTTCACAATGATTACTTTGTTGGCAGTAGCGCAGAGTTTTCCATACCCCAAGATAACAATCAATGAACAAGAATTTTATCAATATGAAGTGAAGCCGGGAGAAGGACTTTTCTCAATTTCGAGAACTTTCTCAATACCCATTGATCAGATATTAAAACATAATCCCTCCGCAAAAGATGGATTAACGAATGGACAGAAGTTAAACATCCCCATTCCTCAACATAAAGAAAAACCTGTTTTAGATCAAAACTCCGTTTTTTACCACAAAATAGAACGCGGCGAGACAGTTTATTCTCTTGCTGCTATGTATAATACTACCGAAGCTGAAATTTACAGACTCAACCCATCGGCACGAAGCGGAATAACAGAGGGAGCCATTTTGATAATTCCACAACGCAAAATAATTAGCGAAGTGAAAGAAGAGAACTATCGCTATCACACCATTTCACCCAAAGAAACGCTTTATTCGGTTTCTAAAACCTATTCGTTGACACCTGAAGATATTATAGCTGCTAATCCCGGCTTGTCGATTCAAACATTTCAAATAGGCAAGACCATAAGGATTCCTTTTTTTGAATCCAATGAAACTTTTTCATCATACGAAGGTCCGGTGGTAGTGGAACAAACCAAACACAAAGTGAAAAGTGGCGAAACTCTCTACAGTATTTCCCAACAATACGGAGTTTCGGTGGATGAGATTAAACAAGAAAACCCGGGGGTTTCTTCTACTAATTTAAGCACGAACAAGGTTTTGATAATTCCTGTGAAACGTTTCGATCGTGAGTTAGCACGACAAGATGCAGTAAACGAGTCGCGCGCAAATGTACTTCTATCGGGCAGAAAACCATCGGAAAGACTTAATGTGATACAAGTGGCATTATTGATGCCGTTTTTAGAAAAAAAAGATGGGCAGAATACTCGGATACAAGAGTATTACGAAGGGTTTTTATTAGCAGTCGAGAAATTAAAGAAACAAGGGGTGGACCTTGAACTCTACGTCTTTGACATAGGGACAGAATCGAACACAAAAAAACTTGAGAGTCTTTTAACTACACTTGAAATGCAGAGTTTAGATTTGATAGTTGGTGGCGTTTCAGATAACCAAATCAAAATATTATCTGACTTCTCAAAATCAAAAAACATTAAGTACGTTATTCCATTTTCGTCAAAAGACACCGAAGTTTTAAATAACGGAAATATTTTCCAAGTGAATACTCCTCAGGCTACTCTCTACACAAGAGCGTCGAACGTTTTTGTACGAAAATTTAATCATGCCAACATTATCTTTTTAAACGCTAAGAGTGATAACGAAAAAGACAATTTGATATCGATCATGCAAAATGATCTCAAAAACAAATCGATACCATACAAATCTCTGGCAGTATCGGAAACGATGAATGAATCGTTACTGCCGCTCTTGGATGAGACAAAAGAAAATATTTTAATTCCCTCATCGGGCGAGATTGCTGTTTTGGGTCAAATATTAGGTTCGTTGAACCAACTAAAAGAAGCTTCACCTGAGGTGAACGTTCATCTGTTTGGTTACCCTGAATGGCAAACCTATGAGAGTAATTATCTAAAAGATTATCACAATCACGGAACCTATTTTTATTCTTCGTTTTATGTAGATAAAAATTCATCCGATATTGAGGATTTTGAAGCTAATTTTAAGGAGTGGTATCAAAAAAACCTCCAAAACACTTATCCGCAATATGCAATTTTAGGATACGATACGGCACTCTATTTCTTGACCGCTTTACATAGATATGGTCGAAATTTTGAAACACAATTGAACAGTGTGAATGTAAAAACCCTTCAGTTTGCTTTCAATTTCGAACGAGTGAATAATTGGGGTGGTTTTATTAATACCGGATTATTTTTGGTACATTACGATACAGATTCACGCATCATAAAATCGGATCAGAGCTAATGAGGTATAACATCAAATGGTTGATACTGACTCTTTGTATGCTATCAACTGCTTTAGTGATTGAAGCGCAACAAATTGAAAAGTTTAAACCTCAATTTATGATTGGGGTGGGAGCCGGACCTCTCTTTTCGTCAGTAGATTTTGCTCCCAAAATCTTACAAACATTGAATCAAGGATTGTCCGGAGGTGTTTCTCTGAAATACATTTCTGAAAAACATCTGGGACTTTTGACTGAGCTCAATTTTACCCAGCGAGGATGGAAAGAAGATTTCACTGAAACAAATCCCGAGCATTCCTATTCCCGTACGCTCAGTTATTTAGAGATGCCATTAATGACGCATATCTACTTTGGCAATAAAGTACGATTTATTTTAAATATTGGTCCGCAGATTAGTTTTATGATTAGCGACGATGCCACGATGAACGATGCTTTAGCTGATTATGTAGAAGATATTTTGACAAGAGATCCCAATTACCCAATTGGAGTTCAATACAAGACGATTGACAATCGATTCGACTATGGACTTGTGGGAGGTCTGGGAATGGAGTTTAATACCGCTATTGGCAGTTTTGATTTAGAAGGAAGATATTATTTCGGTTTAGGCGATTCGTTTGATAACAGTCGTAGTAGTGTATCTAATTTTTCTCGTTCTTCTAATCGATATTTTGCAGGAAAACTCACCTATTATTTTAAGGTATTGTAGATATTAACATTTGTAAAGAATAAAAATCTACATCTCGTGAACAATTATACATGGATACATGTTCATGTATCGATATGAGTTTAGAAGTTACGAATATTGACATAGATAAATTAGAAAGAGCCGCTTACATTTTAAGGGCATTGGCACACGAAACACGATTGTGTGCATTGATGCACCTTTCTCACAGCAAGGAAAAATCGGTTTCCGATTTAATGCATGAGTTAAATTGCGAACAATCTCTATTGTCTCATCATCTTACTGATTTGCGAGCAAAAGGAATTTTAAATTCGCGACGCGAAGGCAGGAATAACTTTTATTCCATCAATAATGAAGCAATCATACCTCTTTTAGAGTGTATACTAAATTACTGTAAATAAAACTGCATGAAAGATTTTTTATTTAAACATTGGCTTAAAATTGCCGGAGTATTGGTTGGAGCATTGGGCGGATACCTCTATTATCTATATGTAGGTTGCATAACAGGAACGTGTCCAATAACATCGAACCCGTATTTAAGTATATTGTATGGGTCAATTATGGGTTATCTGCTGTTTAGCTTATTTCAAAAAAATCCAAAGAAAAAGACAGTTAAACAAGAAGTAGAAAAAAATAAGGATTAAAGGAGTTGATATGAATAAGGATTAAAGATATTAATATGAAAATAAAATTTTTAATAGTGAGTGTTTTGTCGGTTATCGTTATATCGGCATGTAGCTCATCAGGTAAGGAAAATAATCAAAAAGTAAATTCACAACAAACAGAAAATAAAATGCAAACAGAAAATAAAATGCAAACACAAACAAAAACAATCCACTTAACAAAAGCAGAGTTTTTAACAAAAGTAGCAAACTACGAACAAAATCCCAGCGAATGGGTATATCTTGGTGACAAACCTTGTCTTATCGATTTCTACGCCGACTGGTGTGCACCATGTAAAATGGTAGCTCCCATCTTAGAAGAGTTGGCAGAAGAGTATGAAGATGAGATTTATATCTACAAAGTAGATACGGAAGCTGAACAAGAATTAGCCGGTGCTTTTGGCATCCGCAGTATTCCTTCGTTTCTGTTTTGCCCCATGGGCGAACAGCCACAAATGGCACAAGGTGCACTTCCGAAAGATGGTTTTAAGCAAGCCATCAATGAGGTACTATTGAAGAAATCATAAATACTCTTTGCAAATAAAAACGACAAATACTATGTTGCTCTCTTTTTATTGAGAGCTTTCCCTTTGTCGTTTTTTTTTATTAAAGAGAGCAAAGTAGCTGTTTAGTTACAGATAACAAACAAATCAAACAATTGAAAAAAGAAAACATGTTTATTGAAAACAGAAGTAAATACAGCTTAGAAGAAACAATTTCAAAATTGACTGAAGCAATTAGTAAAAGCGATTGGAAAGTGATTCATACGCACGACTTGCAACAGTTGATGCACAAGAATGGACACGAAGTATTGCCTGCAAATGTAATGGCAATATGTGCACCCAAGTATGCCCACAAACTTCTTTCGCCAGACGAAGAACGTATTTATGCGAACATGATGCCATGCCGATTATCGGTATATGAAAAAAGCGACGGTAAAACCTATGTGTCAAGAATGAACATAGAAAAATTCGCTTTACCACTTGGCGGAGTAGTAGCCGATGTTATGTCTGATGCATTTCGAGATGCAGAAAAATTTATTGCTCAGGTTGTTGAGTAATTATTTAGATCAAAAAGGTAGATAATATTTATCAGAAAACGATTGTTTCCTGAATTTTTGAGAAGAGAAAGAGAATAACTTTGAAAAAATACGCTTCAAATTGGAGCGTATTTTTTTTGTCAAAAATAAGATCACAGATTCAACAATTGCACATTGAGGTTAGAGTTTGCATTGTTCCTAAACAAAGTGCTCTCTTTTTTTTGTTTTCAATCAATGCAGCACTCTTTCTCCTTTTTTTAACTTTGGGAATTGACTAAAAAATCCACTTATTACCGCACAAGTCCTCTCGCGTGGTTTACTGAAATCAAGGAAATTTCGTTTTACCTTTTGTAGGTTTTTACGCACTTTTTGCCCTTTTCCTGCAAAGATTTTTTCTCTAAAAAAATAATTTAAGAGAGGTTTTTTACCTGCACATTCTTGTTTTAGCATTTTTACGCAAAATAAATTGAAGATTAAGGAGAGATTCTTTGCATATCTGATTGATTCTTTGTAATTTTGTCCCGTTTTTAGCCTTAAATAAATTGGCTAAGAGGTATAATTGTCTCATTATACGAAAATTAAAGTGCGAAACTTATATTAAAGTGCGATATTTATACAGAATAAATTGAGCGAGACCAAAAAAATTAATAGATTAAAGTTAAGTAGAAAATGCCTACAATTCAACAATTAGTAAGAAAAGGACGTAATGTGCTGACAGAAAAAAGTAAATCGCCGGCGTTGGGTTCCTCACCACAACGACGTGGAGTTTGCACCAGGGTTTATACTACAACCCCTAAGAAGCCAAATTCAGCGATGCGAAAAGTTGCACGTGTACGTTTGACTAACGGAAAGGAAGTAAATGCTTATATTCCCGGAGAAGGTCACAATTTGCAAGAACACTCCATAGTACTTGTGCGCGGTGGGCGTGTAAAAGATCTTCCTGGTGTACGCTATCATATTGTGCGTGGTACATTGGATACTGCTGGTGTGGCTGGTCGTACGCAACGACGTTCAAAATACGGGACTAAACGTCCTAAGCCGGGTGCTGCAGGAGCAAAAAAATAATTGAGCTATACAATAGCATTATAGAATTAAGAATAATAATTTAAAAACAATCAATGTTGAGATTTTTGGTATAAGCTACTTTCTATAGGTTGAGTAAATGATTCGGAGGAATTCGTTGAAGACAATTAATAGGCAACCAAACCAACATAAAACATTTTGAAAAATGAGAAAAGCTAAACCTAAAAAAAGGCAGGTGCTTCCAGATCCTGTTTTTGGAGACATAAAGGTAACTCGATTTGTTAACCACCTTATGTACGATGGTAAAAAAAGTATCTCTTACGATATTTTTTATTCTGCATTGGAAATTGTTAAGGCAAAGTTGCCTAACGATGAAAAGTCAGCTCTCGAAATTTGGAAAGCTGCTTTAGATAATATTACACCCCAAGTTGAAGTAAAGTCACGTCGCGTTGGTGGAGCAACATTTCAAGTTCCCACAGAAATACGCCCCGACAGAAAAGAATCAGTTTCAATGAAAAACCTTATCCTCTATGCACGCAAAAGAGGAGGTAAATCTATGGCCGAAAAATTAGCCGGAGAAATTGTTGATGCTTACAACAGCCAAGGAGGTTCTTTTAGAAGAAAAGAAGACATGCACAGAATGGCTGAAGCAAACCGTGCTTTCGCGCATTTTAGGTTTTAAAAAAAAGATTAGGTAAGAAAGATGGAAAAAGGTTTAAAGAATACGCTATTATACACGCGAAACATTGGGATTATGGCTCATATCGATGCTGGTAAAACTACCACGTCTGAGCGCATATTGTTCTATACAGGGCTTACTCATAAAATTGGAGAGGTACATGAGGGTGCTGCCACTATGGACTGGATGGAACAAGAGCAGGAGAGAGGGATCACCATTACTTCTGCTGCTACCACTACTAGCTGGAAATATGACGATCAAACATATAAAATAAATTTAATTGACACACCGGGTCACGTTGACTTTACCGTTGAGGTAGAGCGTTCTTTGCGTGTGCTTGACGGCGCAATTGCCGCATTTTGTGCTGTGGGAGGTGTTGAGCCTCAATCTGAAACCGTTTGGCGTCAGGCCGACAAATACAATGTGCCACGCATTGGTTACGTAAACAAAATGGATCGTTCAGGTGCTAACTTCCTTGAAGTTGTTAGACAGGTTAAAGATGTATTGCGTGCAACTCCTTGTCCCATTCAAATACCAATTGGAGCCGAAGAAGGTTTCAAAGGAGTTGTAGACCTTATTACGATGAAGGCTCTGATATGGCACGATGAATCTTTGGGAGCCGATTATCACACTGAAGATATTCCAGCCGATCTGTTGGAAGAGGCAAAAGAATGGCGCGAAAAAATGTTGGAAGTTGCTGCAGAATGCGACGATGTCTTGTTGGAAAAGTTTTTTGACGCTCCAGAATCTATTACAGAAGATGAGATTCGTGTGGCTATTCGCAAGGGAACTATCAATATGCAAATAAACCCAATGCTTTGCGGTTCATCTTTCAAAAATAAAGGCGTACAAGTTCTGTTGGATGCTGTTTGTGCATACTTGCCCAGCCCATTAGATGCTGGTGCAATTGAAGGCACAGATCCTAATGATCCTAACAAGGTTTTAATTCGTCATCCAGATCCGGCAGAACCCATGTGTGCACTTGCATTTAAAATTGCAACCGATCCTTTTGTAGGAAGACTTTGCTTTTTCAGAGTTTATTCAGGTATTTTGAATGCAGGTTCGTATGTATATAATACACGATCTGGGAAAAAAGAGCGGATTTCTCGTATTTTCCAAATGCACTCAAACAAACAAAATCCAAAAGATTTAATTGGATGTGGTGATATTGGTGCCGGCGTAGGTTTTAAAGACATACGTACGGGCGATACCTTGTGTGATGAAAAACATCCAATTACATTGGAATCAATGGATTTTCCCGCTCCCGTTATCGGAATTGCGGTGGAACCAAAGACTCAAAAAGATTTAGACAAACTTTCAAATGGTTTGGCCAAACTTGCAGAAGAAGATCCAACCTTTACTGTTAAAACAGATGATGAAACAGGTCAAACTGTTATTTCGGGTATGGGTGAGCTTCACTTAGAAGTTATTATTGACCGCCTAAAACGTGAGTTTAAGGTTGATGCCAATCAAGGACGTCCACAAGTTTCATACAGAGAAGCAATTTCGAAACCGATTGAGTTACGCGAAATTTACAAAAAACAAACCGGTGGTCGTGGAAAATTTGCCGATATGATTGTGCGAATTGAGCCGGGTTCTGACAGCTTTGAAGGAGGATTGGAGTTTATTGACCAAGTTAAAGGCGGAAATATTCCAAGAGAATTTATTCCTTCCATACAAAAAGGTTTCGAAAGAGCTATGAAAACCGGTGTTCTTGCCGGATACCCATTAGATAAACTAAAAGTAACCGTGCTGGATGGTTCTTATCATCCGGTTGACTCCGATCAGCTTTCGTTCGAAATATGTGCTATTCAGGCATTTAGACGCGCTGCTGAAAAGGCAGGACCTATATTAAAAGAACCTATAATGAAAGTAGAAGTTGTAACCCCTGAAGAAAGTATGGGTGATGTAATTTCTGACTTGAATAAACGTCGCGGACAAATTGAAGGAATGGAATCGAACCGTTCCGGTGCGCGTATTGTGAAAGCAATTGTTCCGTTAGCCGAAATGTTTGGTTACGTAACAACGTTACGTACAATTACATCGGGTCGTGCAACATCAACGATGACCTTCTCACACTTCGAGGTAGTTTCTACTTCTATTGCAAAAGATGTTCTTGCAGAAGTTTCAGGACGTGTAGATTTGATTAAATAATATATAAACTTTATGAGCCAAAAAATCAGAATTAAACTGAAATCCTACGATTATAGCCTGGTAGATAAATCAGCAGAAAAAATCGTAAAAACGGTAAAAGCTACAGGTGCTGTTGTTAGTGGTCCAATTCCACTTCCTACTCACAAACGTATTTTTACAGTAAACCGTTCTACCTTTGTAAACAAAAAAGCGCGCGAACAATTCGAACTATCGTCGTTTAAACGCTTAATTGATATTTACAGCTCTACGGCAAAAACCGTTGATGCACTTATGAAGCTTGAGTTACCAAGCGGTGTTGAAGTAGAAATTAAAGTATAAATATTCATAATGAGATTTTGCTGCTTATTTAGCAGCAGCTTTTTGTGAAAAAGATTATATTCATAGTATTAACAACATCTTGGAAGCAACAAAACAGACTTCCGGGATAAAACAAAAAACAGAGAAATGCCAGGATTAATTGGAAAGAAAATCGGAATGACATCCGTTTTCAGTGCCGATGGAAAAAATATTCCATGCACTGTTATTGAAGTGGGTCCTTGCGTTGTTACTCAGGTTAAAACGATCGAAACTGATGGCTATGATTCCATTCAGTTAGGTTTTATGGAAAAGAAAGAAAAAAATTCCGTGAAACCAGAACTTGGTCATTTTGCAAAAGCTGGAGTAGCACCCATGAGACACTTGGCCGAGTTCAAAGGTTTTGGAGATAGATTTAAGTTAGGAGAACAAATTACCGTTGATATTTTCGACAATGTTTTGTATGTTGACGTTGTGGGAACATCGAAAGGTAAAGGTTTCCAAGGAGTTGTAAAACGTCATGGTTTTTCCGGTGTTGGTGAAACAACACACGGTCAAAAGAATCGTCAGAGAGCACCAGGTTCTATTGGAGCTGCATCATATCCGGCCAAAGTATTTAAAGGTACTCGCATGGGCGGACAGATGGGTGACGAACGGGTAACTGTTCAAAATCTTCAGGTTATTAAAGTAATTCCAGAACATAATCTTTTATTACTGAAAGGTTCTGTACCAGGAGCAAAGGGTTCAATTATATATATAGAAAAATAAAAATGGAATTAAGTATATACAACATAAAGGGCGAGGTAACAGATAAAAAGGTTACGCTAAATGATTCCATTTTCGGAATAGAACCTAACAAACATGTTATCTGGTTGGATGTAAAACAATACAGAGCTAACCAACGCCAAGGAACGCACAAGACAAAAGTGCGTAATGAGATTAGAGGTAGCGGACGCAAATTGTTTCGTCAAAAAGGAACAGGTAGCGCTCGTAGAGGCGACATTAAATCTCCACTTTTAGTAGGAGGTGGTCGTGCATTCGGACCTCAACCACGTGATTATGGATTTAAATTGAATAAAAAAGAGAAAGCTTTGGCTCGTAAATCGGCTTTGTCTTTGAAAGCTCAAAACAATGCTATCGTTGTAGTTGAGGATTTCGATTTAGAAACTCCCAGAACAAAGAGTATGGTTGAAATGGCTAAAAATTTGAAGGTCAATAATAAAAAGATGCTTTTAGTTTTACCAAGTCAGAATAAAAACGTATATTTGTCGGCTCGAAATTTAAGCAATGTAAATATAGTAACAGCCTCAGACATAAATACATACAAAATATTGGATTGCGCGAGTTTGATACTCACGGAATCTTCTATTGCTGCTATTGATAATTTATTTAATGCAAAAGGAGAAAAATAATGGCAACTATTATTAAACCAATATTCACAGAAAAGCAGACCGAGATAACCGATAAATTCGAGAATCGCTACGGTTTCATTGTTTCTCCCAGAGCAAATAAAGTGGAGATAAAAAACGCAATCGAAGAACTTTACAGCGTTGACGTTGTACGCGTTAATACAATGAAATACAATGGGAAGATGAAAAGCAGATACACCAAAGCCGGTGTGGTGCAAGGAAGAACTCCCGCATTTAAGAAAGCTATTGTAACACTCAAAGAGGGTGAAACAATTGATCTGTTTAGTAACATATAATAGATATATATATTAATATATAATGGCAATACGTAAATTAAAGCCCACAACTCCGGGGCAGAGACATAAAGTTATCGGTGCATTTGACACAATCACTACAAATGTACCGGAGAAATCTCTTGTTGTTGGTAAGGGAGCATCGGGTGGTCGCAATAGTCAAGGTAAAATGACGGTTCAATACCTGGGCGGCGGACACAAAAGACGATACAGAATTATCGACTTCAAAAGAACGAAAGACGGAGTACCTGCTGTTGTTAAATCAATAGAATATGACCCAAACCGTTCTGCACGATTAGCTTTGCTATATTATGCAGATGGCGCTAAAACGTATATTTTGGCACCAAATGGTCTAAAAGTAGGTGATACAGTGATGTCAGGTGCTGATGCAGCTCCTGAAGTTGGAAATTCATTGCCCTTGTCAAAAATACCCATAGGTACTGTTGTTCATAATGTTGAACTGCGTCCGGGTCAAGGAGCAAAAATGGTGCGTTCTGCCGGAACTTTCGCACAATTAACTTCTCGCGAGGGAAGCTATGCCATCATTAAGATGCCATCGGGTGAAATTCGGAAAATACTTGCAACATGTAAAGCCACAGTTGGCAGTGTAGGTAATTCGGACCATAAATTAGAGAGATCAGGTAAAGCCGGACGTTCAAGATGGCTCGGATATCGTCCTCACAACCGCGGGGTTACAAAAAACCCGGTAGATCATCCAATGGGTGGTGGAGAAGGACGTGCATCGGGTGGACATCCAAGATCGCCTAAAGGTTTATATTCAAAGGGCTTGAAAACAAGAGCTCCTAAAAAACATTCTTCTAAATACATAGTAGAAAGAAGAAAAAAGAAATAATCTGATTAATATTTAAAACTATGAGTAGATCATTAAAAAAAGGTCCGTATATCAACGTTAAATTAGATAATAAAGTTTCTGCCATGAACGAGAGCGGTAAAAAGGCCGTTATTAAAACTTGGGCAAGAGCTTCTATGATCTCTCCGGATTTTGTTGGTCACACCATTGCGGTTCATAATGGCAATAAATTTATTCCGGTATATATAACCGAGAATATGGTGGGTCATAAACTTGGCGAATTTGCCCTTACTCGTACTTACCGCGGACATGCGGGTGCGAGAAAAAGATAAAAAATCGGAGCACAAATTAAAATAATAAGAAAAAAAAGACATGAGTGCTAGAAAAAGAATATCAGCCGAAAAGAGAAAAGAAGCTCGTAAAGATGTTTCTATGGCTATTTTAAAAAATGTTCCTACATCTCCGCGAAAAATGCGCTACGTAGTAGACATGGTACGTGGTATGGAAGTGTTTAAAGCATTGGGTGTATTGAAATTTTCCAACAAAGCACCCGCTGAAAGAATAGAGAAACTTTTGTTATCTGCTATTTCAAATTGGGAACAAAAAAATGAACGCAAAGCCGAAACAGGCGAATTATACATTAAAACTATATCGGTGGATGGAGGCTCTATGTTAAAGAGACTTCGTCCGAGAGCACAAGGACGTGGACACAGAATACGCAAAAGGTCAAATCACGTTACATTGGTGGTAGATATACTAAATTCAGAAGAAAAAAACAATTAAGCCAATGGGACAAAAAGTAAATCCGATATCAAATCGTTTAGGCATCATCAGAGGTTGGGATTCCAATTGGTATGGTGGAAATGACTATGGTGATACGCTGCTTGAAGACAGCAAATTACGCAAGTACTTAAATGCTCGTTTAGCAAAAGCAAGCGTATCAAGAATTATTATTGAAAGAACTTTAAAACTGGTTACTATCACAATTTGCACTGCACGACCGGGAATTATTATCGGTAAAGGTGGTTCTGAAGTTGATAAACTGAAAGAAGAATTAAAGAAAATTTCCGATAAAGAGGTTCAAATCAATATTTTTGAAATCAAAAAACCTGAGTTGGATGCTGTAATTGTTGCAAACAATGTTGCACGTCAACTTGAAGGAAATATTGCCTATCGTCGTGCCGTGAAAATGGCTATTGCATCTACTATGAGAATGGGAGCTGAAGGAATTAAAATCCAAGTTTCCGGCCGATTGGGTGGAGCAGAGATGGCTCGCTCGGAAATGTATAAAGAAGGAAGAACTCCTTTGCATACGTTTCGTGCCGATATAGATTATGCGCTGGCTGAAGCTCTTACTAAAGTTGGGCTTATTGGGGTGAAAGTTTGGATTTGTCGTGGAGAGATTTACGGAAAAACAGATTTAGCTCCATCTTTTGCAACACAAAAAGAGAGTCGAGGACGAAGAGGCGGACAACGTAGCGAAGGCGGCAGAGATCAACGAGGAAGAGGAAGAAGAAGATAAAATTAAAGCTTGAGATAAAATAAAATGTTACAACCGAAGAAAACAAAATTCAGAAGACAGCAAAAAGGTCGTATGAAAGGGAATGCCCAGCGAGGCAACCAGTTGGCTTTTGGTTCATTTGGGATAAAATCTTTACAATCTAAATGGATTACCGGACGACAAATTGAAGCAGCTCGTATTGCTGTTACGCGCTACATGCAACGTCAGGGACAAGTTTGGGTACGTATTTTCCCCGATAAACCAATTACAAAAAAACCGGCTGAGGTACGTATGGGTAAAGGTAAAGGTGCACCAGAAGGATTTGTTGCTCCCGTAACACCCGGAAGAATATTATTCGAAATTGAAGGTGTATCCTTTGATGTAGCGAAAGAAGCTTTGCGCCTGGCAGCGCAAAAACTACCTGTAACTACACAATTTGTAGTGAGAAGGGATTATAGCGAAAACTCATAATCATTAATATAAAAAATGAAGTTACAAGAAATTAGGGAATTGTCCGACAAAGATTTGATAGAGAGGTTGGACGCGGAAAAAGTGTCGTTAAATCAATTGGTTATTAGTCATAGCATTACTCCACTTGATAATCCGAGCATCTTGAAAGAGAAAAGAAAAGATATTGCACGCATTAATACAGAGATACGCGCAAGAGAAATCAACAAAGCATAAACCAATAATGGAAACGAGAAATTTAAGAAAAGAAAGAGTGGGGGTCGTTTTCAGTAATAAGATGGAGAAATCTATCACTGTTGCTGTAAAATGGAAAGAAAAACACCCTATATATGGGAAGTTCGTTAGTAAAACGAAGAAATTTCACGCTCATGATGAAAAGAATGACTGTAACATTGGTGATACAGTTCGAATAATGGAAACACGTCCTTTAAGTAAATTAAAGAGATGGAGATTGGTAGAAATTTTAGAAAGAGCTAAATAACATGATACAACAAGAATCAAGATTAGCTGTAACAGATAACAGCGGAGCAAAAGAAGCAATGTGTATTCGTGTTTTGGGCGGAACCAGAAGACGTTATGCCTCAGTAGGTGACGTAATTGTTGTTGCAATAAAACATGTTATAGCCTCAAGCGAAGTAAAAAAAGGCGCAGTATCTAAAGCAATAATTGTTCGCACAAAGAAAGAAATTCGTCGTCCCGACGGGTCATATATCCGTTTTGATGACAATGCGTGTGTATTACTAAACGCTGCGGGAGAATTACGTGGAAGTCGTATTTTTGGTCCTGTGGCCAGGGAGTTACGTACAACAAACATGAAAATAGTTTCATTAGCGCCTGAAGTGCTTTAATCATTTAAAAAGGAATTATAGATAATGAGTAAATTACATATAAAAAAAGGCGATACTGTTTACGTAAATACCGGCGAAGACAAAGGTAAGACAGGAAGGGTGCTGCAAGTGATGGCTGACAAAAAACGTGCAATTGTTGAAGGTATCAACATGATATCGAAACATTCGAAACCCAGCGCACAAAATCCTCAAGGAGGAATAGAAAAAAAAGAAGCCACAATTCATATTTCTAACTTAAACTTGGTGGATCCTAAAACAGGAAAACCAACTCGTATTGGAAGAAAAGAGAATAGCAAAGGCAAATTGACACGATTTGCAAAAAAATCAGGGGAGGAAATTAAATGAGCACAGTAATAAATTTTAAAGAAGACTATAAAAACAGGATTGTTCCGGCTCTGGTAAAAGAGTTTTCATACAAAACAGTTATGCAAGCCCCTAAATTGACAAAAATAGTGATCAATCAAGGTCTTGGAATTGCTGTAGCCGACAAGAAAATTATTGAAACTGCAATTAATGAATTAACTGCAATTACCGGACAAAAGGCTGTTGCAACTTATTCGAAAAAAGATATATCTAACTTCAAGCTGCGTAAGAAAATGCCTATTGGAGTTAGAGTTACACTTCGTCACGATAAAATGTATGAGTTTCTTGAAAGATTGGTGCGCGTAGCATTGCCACGTACACGTGACTTTAGAGGACTCAACGCAAAACTTGACGGTAGAGGAAACTATACTTTAGGTATACAAGAGCAAATTATTTTCCCTGAAATTAATATTGATAAAATCACTAAGATTTTGGGAATGAATATAACACTTGTTACATCTGCCGAAACCGATGAAGAAGGATACGCATTATTAAGAGAATTTGGATTACCATTCAAAACAGAAAAAAGGACAAATTAAATGGCAAAAGAATCAATGAAAGCTCGCGAGGTGAAGAGAGCAAAACTAATTGCACGTTATGCTGAGAAAAGAGCACGTTTAAAAGCAGAAGGCGATTACGATGCACTTCAAGCTTTGCCAAGAAACGCATCTCCGGTGCGGGCTCACAACCGTTGTAAAATCACTGGTCGCCCAAAAGGTTATATGCGTCAGTTTGGTGTTTCTCGTATTGTATTTAGAGAAAAAGCATCGCAAGGGCTTATACCCGGAGTTAAAAAGGCCAGCTGGTAGTAAATTAGCAGCGGCTTTGCTCAACAAGAGATAGAATAAATTAAATATTGTCTCGATAGTCGAGATCAATTTAAACCAACAATAAAAATGACAGATCCAATAGCAGATTATTTGACGCGATTGAGGAACGCCATTCAAGCACATCATCGTGTGGTGGATATTCCTGCATCAAATTTAAAAAGAGATATCACAAAAATTCTCTTTGAAAAAGGATACATTCTTAACTATAAGTTTGTAGACGAAGGACCTCAAGGCACAATAAAAATAGCTTTGAAATATGATCCGGTAAGCAATATTAATGCAATAAAGAAGTTAAAACGTATTTCTACACCAGGACTTCGTCAATATGTAGGGCACAAAGAGTTGCCGCGCGTGTTGAACGGATTGGGTGTAGCAATAGTATCTACTTCTCACGGTGTAATGACAGATAAAGAAGCCAGAACTCAGAAGGTTGGCGGTGAAGTTTTATGTTACGTATATTAAAATAGGATAGTTATGTCAAGAATAGGAAAATTACCAATAACATTACCTTCATCAGTTTCTGTAAATGTTGGCGACAACAATTTAATCACTGTAAAAGGTCCAAAAGGCGAATTGCACCAACAAGTGCATCCGGATATGAAAATAAGTGTTGAAGATGGCACTTTAACAATTGAAAGACCATCTGAATCAAAGGAACATAAATCCCTGCACGGGCTATACAGATCTTTGATTAACAACATGACCATTGGAGTATCAGAAGGTTTCCGTAAAGAATTAGAACTAATTGGTGTAGGTTTTAGAGTAACAAACACCGGACAGCTTTTAGAATTATCATTGGGTTTATCACACCCTATCTTTTTGGAATTACCTCAAGAGGTGAAGGTGGAAACAAAGATGGAAAGAAATAAAACCCCGAAAATTATTTTAGAATCTTGCGATAAACAATTAATTGGCCAAGTTTGTGCCAAAATACGATCGTTTAGAAAACCGGAACCTTATAAAGGTAAAGGTGTTCGTTTTGTGGGTGAAGAAGTTCGTCGCAAATCAGGAAAAACAGCTGCAACTGCAAAATAAATAATTTACGTAAACTGAATTAGAATGTTGACAAAATTAGAGAGAAGAACAAAAATAAAAAGGCGCATTCGCGATAAAGTGCTGGGTACGAGTGAACGTCCCCGGTTAACTGTATATCGTAGCAACAAACAAATATATGCGCAAATAGTAGATGATATCGCCGGTACTACGCTGGCTGCAGCATCTTCATTGAAGATTGAAGATAAACTTCCAAAGAAAGAAATTGCGGCAAAAGTTGGTGAACTCATAGCAGAAAAGGCAAAGGAAGCCGGAGTTGAGACAGTTTCATTCGACAGAAATGGCTTTCTCTATCATGGGCGTGTAAAAGAATTGGCTAACGCCGCTCGTAAAGCAGGACTTAAATTTTAAAATCATGGCAAGAGGAAATAAAAAAGTAAAAACTACCAGCGATATAGAGTTGAAAGACAGATTGGTAGCAATAAATAGGACTACTAAGGTAACCAAGGGGGGACGTACATTTACATTTTCGGCCATGGTGGTTGTTGGAAACGAAGACGGCATAGTAGGATGGGGATTAGGTAAAGCAGGTGAAGTTACAACAGCTATTGCTAAAGGAGTTGAAGCTGCTAAGAAAAACCTAGTTAATGTTCCCATATATAAAGGAACCATCCCACACGAACAATTAGCTCGTTTTAGCGGAGCTGAGGTATTTATCAAACCTGCTGTTACCGGTACCGGAGTAAAAGCCGGTGGTGCTATGCGTGCCGTACTTGAGAGTGTTGGGATAACTGACGTTTTGGCAAAGTCAAAAGGGTCGTCAAATCCTCACAATCTTGTGAAAGCTACCATTGCAGCTCTCATGGAGCTAAGAGACCCCATCACGGTTGCACAAACCAGGGGTGTAGGCTTAGATAAAGTATTTAACGGATAATAAGGAAGATATCAAAGATGGCTAAAATTAAAGTGAAACAGACAAAAAGCAGAATTGGGTCTCCAAAAGATCAGAAAAGAACGTTGGATGCTTTGGGTCTCAGAAAAATGAATCAAATTGTTGAGCACGATGATACGGCAACAATTAGAGGAATGATTACTAAAGTGCGACATTTAGTGACAATAGTAGAATAAGAAATATAGATAATAATACATTAGGAAATGAATTTATCGAATTTAAGACCGGCAAAGGGGTCAACAAAAACCCGTAAAAGAATTGGGCGAGGCCAAGGATCGGGTTATGGAGGTACTTCAACCAGAGGACACAAAGGAGCACAATCGAGATCGGGATATTCAAAGAAAATTGGTTTTGAAGGTGGACAAATGCCCATACAGCGACGTTTACCGAAATTTGGATTTACCCCTTTGAAAAGAACCGAGTACAAAGTGATCAATCTGGATAGGTTACAAGAATTGGCCGATGCTAAAGAACTAACTGTGATTGATACAGAAGTGATGATAAAAGCCGGTTTGATGGCTCCAAAACATTTATTAAAGATACTTGGAAATGGTTCGTTAACCGCCAAGTTAGAAGTAAAAGCTCACGCTTTTTCAAAGTCGGCAGAAGAAGCTATTACTAACGCAGGTGGAACAGCTATAAAAATCCAATAGAATGAGATTTGTTAAAACAATTGAGAATATTTGGAAGATCGAAGATCTGAGAAAACGACTCATAACTACGCTTCTCTTTATTGCTATCTATCGTTTTGGTTCGTTTGTTGTACTTCCGGGAGTTGATCCTATGGAGCTTCAAGCGTTACAATCAAGCGCAAGTTCAGGAATTTTGGGTTTGTTAGATATGTTCTCGGGAGGAGCTTTTGCTAATGCTTCAATCTTTGCATTAGGTATCATGCCTTATATTTCTGCTTCTATTGTGATGCAGTTATTAGGTGTAGCTCTACCATATTTTCAGAAGCTTCAACGCGAAGGCGAGAGTGGACGTACCAAAATGAATCAATATACACGTTATTTGACGGTAGTTATTCTGCTGGTTCAAGGTCCGGCCTATATCTATGGAGCTCTGGGTGCAGCAGTACCGGGAGGTTTTTGGGATTGGGTATTACCAACGGCAATTATTTTGGCGTCGGGCAGTATGTTCGTTTTGTGGTTAGGAGAAAGAATTACCGATAAAGGTATTGGAAATGGCATATCTTTTATTATCTTAATAGGTATTATTGCCAGGCTACCTCATGCTTTAATTGGTGAATTTGTTTCCCGGTTGAAGGATTCAGGGGGCGGTTTAATCGTTTTCATGTTAGAGATCGTATTTTTGTTATTTATTATTGCAGCAGCAATTATGTTGGTTCAAGGTGCAAGAAAAGTACCCGTGCAATATGCAAAGCGCATTGTAGGTAACAGACAATATGGCGGTGTACGCCAATATATTCCTTTGAAAGTAAATGCTGCTAATGTAATGCCAATCATTTTTGCTCAGGCAATTATGTTTATCCCCATTACCATTGCAAACTTTACAGCAAAAGAAGGTGGAGGTTTTTTCTCAGCGTTGATGGATCACACAAGTGTGTGGTATAATTTGATATTTGCATTAATGATTATTGCATTTACCTATTTCTATACAGCCATCACTATTAATCCTACGCAAATGGCGGAAGATTTAAAACGTAACAACGGGTTTATTCCCGGTATTAAGCCAGGTAAAAGAACAGCCGAGTATATAGACACAATTATGTCTCGCATAACTTTACCGGGTTCTATATTTTTAGCACTTGTAGCTATATTGCCGGCATTCGCTAGTTTTTTTGGCGTAAGCGGACAATTTGCTCAGTTTTTTGGAGGTACTTCTCTGTTAATTCTTGTGGGTGTTGTATTAGACACGCTGCAACAAATAGAAAGTCACCTGCTCATGCGTCACTATGATGGGCTTTTGAAATCGGGTAAAATAAAAGGTAGAACAGGTTCCATTGCAGCTTATTAATAAAGTGGATTTTTAAACGATGAGTAGTAAAATGATTTATCTTAAAACCGACGAAGAAATTGAGTTGATGCGTGAAAGCAATCGCTTGGTTGGGATGACGCTTGGAGAATTATCCAAACAGATCAAACCAGGTGTAACAACGCTGCAGCTTGATAAAATTGCGGATGAGTTTATAAGAGATCATGGAGCTACACCTTCTTTCTTGGGCTATGGAGGTTTTCCTAATTCTATTTGCACTTCAGTGAACGAAAATGTAGTTCACGGAATACCGAATAGTAAACCTTTACAGGAGGGCGATGTCCTATCAATTGATTGTGGCACCAGCAAAAACGGATTTAGTGGTGATTCTGCTTACACATTTTGTGTGGGCGAAGTAGCGGAAGAAGTAAAAGAGTTGCTCAGAGCTACGCGAAAAGCACTTTATTTGGGTATAGAACAAGCAAAAGAAGGTAATAGGATTGGCGATATTGGTTACACCATACAGACTTATTGCGAAAAGCAAGGCTACTCTGTTGTCAGAGAGCTAGTAGGGCATGGAATCGGACAGGAGATGCATGAAGCTCCCGAAGTTCCTAATTATGGGAGACGAGGCACAGGTGCGTTGATAAGAAACGGAATGTGCATTGCAATTGAACCAATGATAAATTTAGGGAGCAAAAATGTTGTTTTTGAAAGTGATGGTTGGACGGTTCGTACGAAGGATCGTAAACCTTCAGCGCATTTTGAACATACAATAGCTGTTCGAAACGGAAAAGCAGACATTTTGTCAACCTTTGAATTCATAGAAGATAATCTTTAAACATCGAAAAAATAAATGGCTAAACAAGAAGCAATAGAACAAGACGGAGTTATATTAGAAGCGTTATCAAACGCTATGTTCCGAGTAGAGTTAGAAAACGGGCACGAAATTACAGCTCATATTTCAGGTAAAATGCGGATGCATTATATTCGTATATTACCCGGAGACAGAGTGAGAGTGGAAATGTCGCCTTATGATCTTTCGAAAGGAAGAATATCATTCAGATACAAATAACAAACAGATATGAAAGTAAGAGCATCACTAAAAAAACGTACAGCCGACTGTAAAATTGTAAGAAGAAAAGGTCGTTTGTATATTATAAACAAGAAAAATCCTAAGTTTAAACAACGTCAAGGATAACAGTATTATTATTATAAAAAACATACAAATATATGGCTATAAGAATTGTAGGTGTCGATTTACCGCAAAATAAAAGAGGCGAAATAGCCTTAACTTATATCTACGGAATCGGACGAAGCGCAGCAAGCAAAATTTTAGAAAAAGCAGAAGTTGATAAAAATATCAAAGTTAAAGATTGGGAAGACGATCAAGCTAATCGCATTCGTGAGATAATTTCCGAAGAGTATAAAGTTGAAGGAGATTTACGTTCGGATGAACAATTGAATATTAAACGATTGATGGACATTGGTTGCTACCGAGGTATCAGACATCGTATTGGATTACCGGTTCGTGGACAAAGCACAAAAAACAATGCGCGCACACGAAAAGGAAGAAGAAAAACAGTTGCAAACAAGAAAAAAGCTACCAAATAAAAAAGTGATTAAGTAATATGGCAAAAAGAACTGTCGCAGCAAAAAAAAGAAATGTAAAGGTTAGTCCAATTGGACAAGCACATATACATTCATCATTCAACAATATCATTGTTTCGTTAACTAATGAAGATGGACAAGTGATTAGTTGGTCATCTGCAGGTAAAATGGGCTTTAGAAGTTCAAAGAAAAACACACCTTATGCAGCACAAATGGTGGCATCAGATTGTGCAAAAACGGCCTACGATTTAGGTTTGCGCAAAGTAAAAGTATATGTGAAAGGACCAGGCAATGGTCGCGAATCTGCAATCAGAACCATTCATGCTGCAGGCATCGATGTAATGGAAATTGTAGATGTTACTCCATTACCACATAACGGTTGTCGTCCTCCTAAGAAAAGAAGAGTATAAACAGTAATTTAAGTTTCATTTAAAAATTGGAACTTAAACTGTGATTAAGATTACATGCACAACTTCTCAGTAATCGCGGCTGCACAGTTTAGGGTTCAGAAAAAAAAGATTAATTTATAAATAATGGCAAGATATATTGGTCCAAAATCAAAAATCGCCCGAAAATTTGGCGAACCCATTTTCGGCCCGGACAAAGTGCTTACAAAAAAGAACTATCCTCCGGGACAACACGGAAATACACGCAGAAGAAAAACCTCTGAATATGGTATTCAGTTACGCGAAAAACAACGCGCAAAATATACCTATGGAGTTTTAGAAAAACAATTCCGTATTACATTCGAAAAAGCCGCCCGTAGTAAGGGAATTACCGGAGAAGTATTGCTTCAACTGTTGGAGTCGAGACTCGACAACATTGTATATAGACTGGGCATTGCTCCAACACGTGCAGCAGCACGTCAGTTGGTTACACACCGTCATATTACAGTTGATGGAAAAACGCTTAATATTCCGTCATATAGCGTTAAAGCAGGTCAACTAATTGGTGTAAGAGAAAAATCTAAATCCATGGAAATTATTAGCAATGCGCTCGATGGATTCAGTCATAGCAAATACCCTTGGTTAGAATGGGAAAAGGCCACCCTTACGGGTAAATTACTTCATTGGCCCGAGAGAGGTGATATCCCAGAAAACATTAAAGAACAATTAATAGTAGAACTATATTCTAAATAAAGAACATGGCAATTTTAGCATTTCAAAAACCCGATAAAGTAATAATGTTGCAAGACGATGCCTCCTATGGGAAATTCGAATTCCGTCCCTTGGAACCTGGTTATGGTGTAACCATTGGCAACTCATTACGTCGCATTTTACTTTCTTCGTTAGAAGGATTTGCGATTACCTCTATCAAAATTGAAGGGGTAGATCATGAATTCGCATCACTCCCCGGAGTTATAGAAGATGTATCATACATTATACTTAACCTGAAGCAAGTAAGATTCCAACAAATTGTAGACGAAATAGATAACGAAAAAGTAAACATCAAATTCTCGGGTTCACAGGAGTTTAAAGCAGGAGATATAGGACGTTTAATGACCGGATTTGAAGTGTTGAATCCTGATTTGGTAATATGCCATTTAGAGAAGAAAGCAGAAATCCGAATGGAGCTTACTGTAAACAAAGGTCGTGGATATGTGTCGGCCGATGAGAACAGAGAAATGCTCCTTGATGAAGATGTACAGTTAATTGCAATCGATTCAATTTTCACACCTATACGAAATGTAAAATACGATGTTGAGAATTATCGTATTGAACAAAAAACAGACTACGAGAAGCTGAACTTCGAAATTACTACCGATGGTTCAATTCATCCGAAAGAAGCGTTGAAAGAGGCAGCCAAAATCTTGATTCATCATTTCATGTTGTTTTCTGACGATAAAATTATGTTAGAAACAATTGATGCAGATAGCATGGAGGAATTTGATGAAGAATTACTTCATATGCGTCAACTACTTAAACGACAGTTGTCGGATCTCAATCTTTCGGTGAGAGCTCTCAATTGTTTGAAAGCCGCAAATGTTGAAACTCTGGGAGAGCTGGTGGAACACAACAAGAACGACTTGCTTAAGTTTCGCAACTTTGGAAAAAAATCGCTTGCCGAATTAGAAGAACTACTTGGAGGATTGAATCTTACCTTCGCAATGGATATTTCCAAATATAAATTAGATAAAGATTAAATAAGAAATGAGACACAATAAAAAAATAAATCATTTAGGGCGCAAAACTGCTCATCGTGGTGCTATGCTTTCTAATATGGCAACATCGTTGATTATGCACAAACGTATTTTCACTACTGTTGCAAAAGCCAAAGCATTAAGAAAAGTAGTGGAGCCCATTATCACAAGGTCGAAAGAAGATACAACTCATTCAAGAAGAATAGTTTTCAGTACACTTCAAAGCAAAGAAGCTGTGACGGAATTGTTTCAAAATGTTTCTCAAAAAGTGGGTGATCGTCCAGGTGGATATACGCGCATAATAAGAACAGGACATCGCTTAGGAGATAACGCTTCTATGTGCTTCATAGAATTGGTTGATTACAACGAAAACATGCTTAAGGATACAACTAAAAAGACAAGAAGAACTCGCCGCTCACGCAGAGGTTCAGGTTCTTCGGGAGCTACGGCTGCCACAACTCAGGTTGCCAAAAAAACTGAAGCAGAAGAAAAAAGTGCAGCAAAAGTAGAACCCCTTAAACCGAAAACGGAAAAAGTTGAAAAAGCAGAAACGGAATTAGCAAAACCAGAAACTAAACATGTTGATAAAGCAGAAGCAGAAGCAGCAAAACCGAAAGCAAAGGAAGTTGAAACTGTAAAAGCAGAAACCGCTAAATCTGAAACAGCAAAACCAGAAACCGAAAAAGTTGAGGAAGTAAAAACAGAATCGGTAAAAGAAGAACCCGCAAAAGCGGAAACTACTAAACCAAAAGCTGATGTTTCAAAAGAACAGAAAACAGAAGATTCTGCTAAGAAAACGGAAACAAAAGCTACAACAGAAAAAGAACAAGATGTAAAAGATGAGTCTAAGAAAGAGACTGAATAAAAATTCAAACATCCTGTAGATGTATTTTGAGTAAAAAACGTTGCAATTTAGATTGCAGCGTTTTTTTATGTGCGAAAATAAAACAATCCGGTGAGTTTCAGCGTTATTTAGTGTTTAAAGAAATGAGATTAAAATGAAAAAGAAAAAAATAATAGTTATCGGATGTGGCTTTGCAGGACTTCAGTTTATTAAAAACTTAAAGAGTGATACTTATGATATCTTGCTTTTTGATAAGGTAAACCATCATCAATTTCAACCTCTTTTTTATCAGGTAGCTGCTTCACAAATAGAGCCTGCTACTATTTCATTCCCTTTGCGTCGAATTTTCCAAAAAAGGAAAGATGTTCGTATTCGCTTAGGAACTGTTGAGAAAGTAAACCATCAACAAAAGACCATAGAAACTTCCATTGGTCAATTTTCATACGACTGCTTGGTAATAGCCACCGGTGCACAAACTAACTATTTCAACAATCAAGAAATAGAAGACAACTCTCTAAGCTTGAAGTCAACTTACAAGGCGATGAGCATCAGAAATAAAACGCTTATGAACTTTGAGAAGATTTTATACAAACCGGATAGAGATGGTTTGTATAACATTGTTGTTGTTGGTGGCGGGGCAACGGGAGTTGAGCTGGCAGGTGCATTTGCAGAAATGAAAAAAGAAGTTCTACCCAAAGATTATCCCAATATTCTGGCAGACAAAGTGAATGTTTATCTTTTAGAGGGAAGCAATCATACATTGTCTGCCATGAGTCGGTATGCACAAAAATATTCGGAAAAGTATTTAATAAAAATGGGAGTGATAGTAAAGACCGGTATTTTGGTGAAACAATACGACGGTCAAACTGTGACTTTAAGTAATGGAGAAACAATAAATTCCGAAAATGTGATTTGGTCTGCCGGCGTAAAGGGTAATCCCATTGGAGGTATCCCCGAAGAGCTACTGCTCCGGTTCGGACGGATTAAAGTGGATCGTTTCAATAAAGTTCAAACTTTGGATGGAGTATTTGCTGTTGGCGATGTAGCTTATATGGAAACGGAGAAATATCCAAAAGGGCATCCACAGCTTGCGAATGTTGCTATTGGTCAGGCTAAAAATTTAGCGAAAAATATAAATCGTCTGGAGAAGGGCGGAAATAGTAAACTTAAACAGTACGAATATCGTAACTTAGGAACCATGGCGACCATCGGTCGCAACAAAGCGGTGGTAGATTTACCGTTTGCGAAATTTAGAGGTCGGTTTGCCTGGTTTATTTGGATGTTTCTTCACCTGATGTTAATTTTGAGCGTGCGCAATAAGTTGGTGATCTTTATAAATTGGGCATGGAACTATATTACGAAGAATAGTTCATTGCGGTTGATTTTGACGGATGATGAGAAAGAGGTAGTGAGTGATGATACAGTGTATGATTGATTTCTCGCAATAGACTTTTTCTCTCGCAAAGATGCAAAGAACGCAAAGAATGATAAAAGTAATATTGCCAAATTTGATTACTATTAACGTTCTCATACTATTTGAAATGAATATCAAAGTTAATAAATTTCTGTAATATATATTTCTGCACTTTTTCTATTGCCCTTGATTTTAAGGAGATTGCAGTTTGTGCAGCAGTTATTGGCATTATTTCTATTTCCATTGACTTTAGTCAACGGGCAATTTGTGCAGAGGCTATTGGCTTTAGCCACATTCCTCTCAAACTCTAACAAATACTTTGAAAATGTGGCTAAAGCTAGTTTCTATGCAATTTATATATCCGTCGGTTAAAACATTGTTTTAACCCAACCTTTCTTGATGTTATAAATTTATTCTATTTTTGTATTACATCTTTATACAAAAAACAAATTATAGATAACATGAAACGAATCAATTTATTACTAATCTTCTCGCTATTAATTTCTTTTTCTTTTGCCCAATTAGATAAAACGCAAGAAAAACTCACATTTCTTTTAACCGGTGCCTCCTTTGCTTCGCCCAATAATGGCTGGTTCGAGTTAGGGTGCGATGTGCTGGGTGCAAAACCGTTAAACCGGGCAGTTGGAGGCGAAGCAATTGCGGACGCCGCAAATCGGATGATTGACGGCTCATTGTATAGTGCCGAAGAGTTTGAAGAGATTGATGCATTGGTGATAATGCAAGTGCATGAAAAAGACGTGTTTGAGAAGTCCGAAATTAAGGAAAACTACAAAGATTATAAAACTCCGTTTTCGCGTGAGAATTATGCTGCTGCATTCGATTATGTGATAAAACGATACATGGCTGAATGTTACAATCTCAAGTTTGATGAGAATTCAAAATATTACAACTCGCGCCATGGCAAACCTGCGGTTATTGTTTTGTGCACACATTGGCACGATGCACGTATGATTTATAACTCTTCCGTTCGCCAATTGGCGCAGAAATGGGGCTTCCCCGTTGTGGAGTTCGATAAATTTATCGGTTTTTCAAAGAATTCTCTTCATCCGGTTACCGGCGAGCAGGTTAGTCGAATATTCGCAGTTGATACACAAGAAAGTGATGGAGAAATTTACGGCTGGCATCCGGAAAACGGTCAGGATAAATATATTCAGCAGCGAATGGCAGCAATATTTGCTGATACGATGAGAAAAATACTGGTTTTCAAATAAAAGTGATTCGAGTTATCATTGGGTATGCTACGAAATCATTTTTTCTTTCGTAAAAGACGCTAAGACGCAAAGTATGAGCCCTCTCTGGCTGGCGCAGGTCTCTGACCTCTGCCTTAGGAGTTAGAGGCGCAAGTCTGGAGACTTGCGCCAGCGAGAGGTTCATTCCTAAAACTTTATTTTAAATCGGTTTTCTTGCAAATAAGCGGATGATATCGGCTTCACCTTTGTGCATTGGACCTTCATCCAGATGCACCGTTAATTCAGAGCGTTCAATTAGGTCAAGGGAGAGGAAGTCTTGTTTAATTTCCTCACATTCATAGAGCAGATGTTGACTACGTGGACCTCCGGTTTTGTTTCTTAGTTGAGTGGTGGTAAAAGCTTCAAGAATAATATGACCTCCGGGCTTCAGACTTTTTAGCAGATTTTGGTGTACCGTTTTTCTGATATCTGCCGGCATATGCACAAAAATCAGAGCAATAACATCGAAATATTCTTTTTCGCCATTAAATTCACTCAGATCGTGAATTTGATAGTTGATCTTTACCCCGTTTTCAGTTGCTAACTTCAGCGCTTTTTTTCGACCTTCCACACTTTGATCAAAGGCAGTAACTTCCCACCCTTTTGTGGAGGCATAAACTGCGTTACGACCTTCGCCCTCGCCAGGTAAAAGTAATTTTCCCGGCGTTAGTTCATCCAATTTGGTGGCAAACCAGGCATTTGGTTGGGTACCATAAACGTATGTTTCAGCGAAATACCGCTCGTCCCATTTTTCTTTCATGTTAGATTAATTTTATTGCAAGTTTATAATAATATAAATGTAGTTTCGTTATTTCGGGTTTTCAGGCTTTATCTTTGCCGCTTTCTTACCAAAGAACTTAGGGAATAATCGTTTTTCGACAATAGTAGAACCAATTAAAGGCAATAAAGTTGATTTTTAACCTCTTCTTATAAAAGACTCGTTGATGTTTGCTGCAAAAATAAAGAAAAAGTTTATATTTGTCTGAACAACTAATAAATTTCTAATATGCGTATAAAAGATATCCTTCAAATTATTGAAACGTTGGCACCTTTGCCATTGCAAGAAGATTACGATAACAGCGGAATACAAGTAGGAGATACAAACAAAGAGGCAACAGGAGCGCTCTTTTGTATCGATGTGACAGAAGATGTTATTGATGAAGCCATATCGTTGAAATGCAACTTAATTATTTCGCATCATCCCATTGCATTTAAACCTTTCAAATCGTTGACGGGAAGAAATTATGTGGAGCGATGCATGATTAAAGCTATCAAAAATGATATTGCTTTGTACGCTGCTCATACCAATTTAGATAATGCAAAAGATGGAGTTAACTTTAAATTGGCATCGATGTTGGGCTTGGAAAATGTCAAAATATTGACACCCAAGAAGAATGCTCTTTTGAAGTTTGTAACCACTGTTCCACACAGTCATGAAGAAATAGTTCGCAATGCTATGTTTAACGCTGGCGCCGGACATATTGGCAATTATGATAGTTGCAGTTACAACTTAGATGGTGAAGGAACTTTTAAAGCGAAAGCAGGAGCAAACCCGCATGTTGGGGAGATTGATGAACTGCATTTTGAATCCGAAGTTCGCATAGAAACGGTTGTTCCAATTATCCGAAAAGATGAGGTGATGCGCGCACTGATTGCAGTACATCCTTACGAAGAGCCGGTGTTTGATCTATATCCCATAACAAATGACTGGAACCAAAACGGGAGTGGCATCACCGGAGTCTTGCCTGAAGGCATGTCAGAGAATGATTTCTTGTATATGCTTAAAGATGTTTTCAAGCTTCATCATGTTTCATATTCGCGTTTGCGAGGAAAAGAGATTCGCGAAGTTGCAGTTTGTGGAGGAAGTGGATCATTTTTAATTGGCGATGCCATAAATTATGGTGCGGACGTGTTGGTAACGGGCGAAGCAAAATACAATGACTTTTATGACGTCGAAGATAAGTTATTGCTTGCAAGTATAGGACATTACGAGTCTGAAATTTGTACAAAAGAGCTGTTTTATGATGTTATATCGAAAAAATATCCTAACTTTGCAATGCATTTATCGGCTTTCGACTCTAATCCGGTAAATTATTTGTAAATATAGGCGGTCGACATAAATCCCGCTTCTTACGAATGATGTAGTAAGCAATAATAAACTGCGTTAAAACCGCTACAATTATTGATTACTGCATTTTTTTATCTAAAAAAATTAAAATATAAATAGTATGGCTACAAAAAAACGAAAAACAAAAGAAATATCAGTAGAAGAAAGATTGCGCACGCTTTATAAACTGCAAATGTATCTTTCAGATATTGATAGAATTAGAACACTTCGTGGTGAACTCCCGCTGGAAGTTGCCGATTTGGATGATGAGATTGCCGGGTTGGGAACGCGCGTTAGTAAGTTTGAGTTGGATTTGAAAGAGATGGAAGCGAACATCACCCAACAAAAGATGAAAATTGAAACCAGCAAAGCAAAAATCGAACGATACAATACGCAACTGGAAAATGTGCGCAACAACAAAGAATTCGATCACTTAACCAAAGAGGTGGAATTTGAAACACTTGAGATTGAATTAGCTGAAAAACGCACCCGTGAATTCACTCAAAAACAAAAAGAGATTAAAGCGCAAATAGAAGAGGCAACGGCTCAGTTGAACGAAAAAAAGATCGATTTAGATCATAAGCAAAAAGAACTGGATGATATTGTTTCAGAAACAAAAGCCAACGAAGAAAAAATTAGAGAAAAAGCAAAAAAAGTGGAAGCCTCTATCGAACCTCGTTTGGTTACAGCTTTTAGAAGAATTCGTAAAAATGCACGTAACGGTTTAGGTATTGTCCCAATACAACGTGGTGCATGTGGCGGATGTTTCAATAAAATTCCACCTCAAAGACAGATGGATATAAAATTGGGCAAAAAAGTAATCGTTTGTGAATATTGTGGAAGAATTATGATTGATCCGGAAATTGCTGGGATTAAGGAGTAATCAGTGATCAGTAATCAGTAATCAGTGATCAGTAAGTAGTGATCAGATGATATGATTTTATAAATCGGTTCTATAACATTTTCGAGAAGGCTGTTACGAAAGAAGAAATTCTTGTGGGACAGCCTTTTTTATCGTTGATTCTGGAAATTCTAACCGTACATTGCAGCTCTCATTCGCATTGTGCATAGGTTAACTCTCTCTCTCTCTCTCTCGCTGGCGCGACACACCGATTGCAAATCGGCTCGAGCGGAGCACTCAGCCAAAGTCTCCTTTAGGGGATTTAGGGGTAAAACTTCACTTTGCAGATCGTCACCTGCAATGTGCATTATAAGAAACCAAGTTATGTACACTGCGGTTTGGAACCTCAATATCCGAACTTCCTGGTACAACCTCAACTCTCTCCCTTTTCGCTCATCAGCATATTCAGTGCTTCATCAAACGATCCTGCCGCAATAATTCTTTGAGAATTTACAAAGTATATTTCATCTGCATTTTTTATGGTATTAAGGCGATGTGCAATAATCACTTTCGTTGTTGAGATAGGTAAATTATTGAGAATAATTTCAAGCTGTTTTTCAGTTACTGTATCGATATTTGCGGTAGCTTCATCCAGAATCAGTAGCTCCGGTTTTCGTAGAATCGCCCGCATAAAAGCAATAATCTGTTTTTGACCCAAACTTATACTATCTCCTGACATCTCAATGGGCGTTTCAAGCCCTTTTTCAAATGGTTTGAGCAGATTTAAAAGCTGAGCGTTACCCAGCTCTTTTTCAAGCTGTTCGTTTGTGAGCGCACCACATTCACTATTTCCATAAAGAATATTCTCGCGTATTGTTCCCGTGAAAAGTATGGGGTCCTGAAGTATAAATCCTACCTTAGAAGCTCTTTCACAAGCGGTGTACGATCGGATGTCTTTGCCGTCAAGCAAAATAGTTCCTTTTGTGACATCGTACAATCGACTAATTAACGATGCGGTAGTTGTTTTGCCTCCGCCTGTTGGACCCACGAAAGCATAGGTTTTACCTCGTTGCAAATCGAAACTAACATCTTTCAGCACTTCTTCCCCAGTTGGATAGGAGAACGAAACATTCCGGAAGTGTATAAGCGATGAACCAAAAGTGTCATTCATACTTTCAATAATTGGCAGATTGCTTTTTAGCGAAAGCAGATGAGAAATCCTATCCCAAGCCGCAAGCGTTAATTGAAAACTTGCCCAAAGATTGGCAATTTGTCGCAATGGATTATAGAAATTAGAAACATACGCAATGAAGCTTATCAACAAACCTACCGAAAAACGTCCTTGAATAATAAGCCAGATACCCAACGATAACACTATGAGCTGTCCAATATTTGATGCAAACGTATAAATTGGACTCAAAATGCTATTGGCAATACCGGCACGAATAGATTTTTTGTAATTCTCCCTGTTTGCATCCTTTAGACGTTTGCGAAAATAGTCACGTCGATTGAATGCAACCACAACTTTGAAGTTTGCAAGGCCTTCCTGAACTTCAGCAGAGAGATTGCCCAAGCTTTTGAGTGTGGCTTCGTTCTTTCTTCGAATCCACGGAGAGACGCTTATTGTAAAGATTAATAAAAGGAGTGTAGGAGAAAGTGTCGCCAATCCCAATGGCAGATTTATTGCCAGAAGAAATATTCCGGCTCCTACCATTATTATTAAATTTCTAATAAATTGCATCAACGATTGAGAGAAAAACTGATTCAACTTATCCGTATCGTTGTTGATGCGCGAAATGAGATCGCCCGCTTTATTTTGATTGAAAAAATCGAGCGGAAGCTCTTGAAGTTTTTCGAAAACAGAATTACGTAGACGGAAGAGCATACGTTGCCCTATTCCGCCCATCATACGAATCTGCACATAGTTGAGAATATATGCTGAAATGTAAATTACCAAAAGTATTCCTGCAAAAATGAGTACTCCTTGGTAATTTTTTGTTTGAACATGTGCGTCAATTGTGTAACCTAACAGATAAGGCCCCAGCAAACTTAATCCGGCATTTAGAAGAATTGCCACAAATGCAACAATGAGATTGCGGCGCTCCTTACCGATAATAGTGAATAGTTTTTGCAGTGATGCAAGCACCCTACGCCTTCCTTTAATTTTCTTATATGGTTTATTCAGATTATAATTCATACTGTTCTGTGCTTTGTTGTGATTTATAAATCTGAATATATTCCGGTGAACGCTTCATTAAATCCTTGTGTTGTCCCGAAGCTATAATTTCTCCTCCCATGAGGAGGAGTATTTGGTCAAAATCTTTTACCGGTTCAATTTTTTGAGTAATGGATATGAGTGTCAAATCGGGATAATTGCTCTGAATATTAGCAAGGATTCTATCTTCGGTTTTTTGATCCACCCTTGCCGTAAAATCATCAAGAAGCAGTATGTTTGGGTTTAAAGTCAGCGCTCTTGCCAGCATAATTCTTTGTTTTTGTCCTCCGGACAGACTGCTCCCTCTTTCTGAAACTATGGTTTCTAACTTTTGAGGCAATGATTCAATAAAATTGGATAACTCCGCTGTTTCGATTGCTTTTTGCAACGCCTCTTCTGTAACCGAATCGCTGAAACCAATGTTTTCTTCTAAACTCATGTTGAATAACACGCTATCCTGAAAAACCAACCCAACATCTTTGTACAATGTTTCTCGTGCATATTTATCAATAGAAATTCCATCCATTTCGATGGTTCCCGAATCAGCCGGAATCAGATTGGTAAGGAGATAGAGCAATTGACTTTTGCCTGCGGCAGTGGGACCAATGATAGCAGTTTTACTACCGGCTTTAACCGAAAATGAAACGTTTTTTAGAATAGGTTTATCTTCGTATGTCAGTGAAACGTTTTTTAGTAGAATATTTCCTTTTACCTCACTTTTTATGGTTCCTTCTTCTTGGGGTGGCGGTGTAGAAAGAATACTTTGTATCCTCTCGTTGGAAGCAGTGGCCGATGCAATTACGTTACTCATAAATCCTATCAGCATAACCGGAAAAATGAGCATAACAACATAACTGTTGAATGCGGCAAAATCACCAATAGTCATGGTGTCCATAACCACATAATGACCACCTAACGCAAGAATCAGAACGATGGCAAGATTTGAAACAAACATAATGCTGGGAACAAGTATTGAAAAAAGACGAACAATCGAAAGTCCCAAATTTCTCGACTCCATGTTCTTTTCAAGAAACTTCTGATTTTCGGGTTGTTGTGAATTCAATACCCTAATGAGGGCTGCGCCCAGAATACTTTCGTTTATAATCTTGTTGAGTGCATCAATTACTTGACGGCTTTTTCTGAAAATATTCCTCGCTTTCCAGAATACAATATAAAAAGCAGTCCCAATTATGGGAACTATCCCAAGTACTGCGAGAGCTAATTTCAAGTTGATCATTAACATTAAAACTGCTACACCAATAATGACAAAGAAAGAAGAGATGATGGCAACAAAAGCTTGTGCAACAAATGTTTTTACTGAATCCATATCAGAAGTCAGATTTGTAAGCAACTTGGATGGATTGGAACCGATAATAAATGAAAGGCTTTGATGAGACAACTTAGCAACGATTTTGTTACGCAGATCGCGTGCAACTCTTTCCGCAGTAAAAGTTTGTAGCACGCCTTGAAGCGCAGTAAAAATAAATATACCCGTTGCAGCAAGCAGGAATTGAGTTATAACTTTGACGATATCGAAGTTATTGGCAGAAAAAGCATCAATTGCCGAACCAATTATTTTGGGGATAACCAGATTGATGCCACTTGCTGTCATTGCAATTATGACAAGCATAGAAACCATCCCTTTATAGGGCTTGAGAACACCAAATAAATTGGTGTTCTTTTCCTTTTCAGGTTCGGATTGTATGTTGTTGCGATTCATTCTTTTTCAAAGTATTCTCTGTGTCTTTAACATTTTTCGTGCTTGTATGTTTATCAAAATGTGAGATTCTGAGTCCTTTACAGATTCCAGAGACTTGATTCTTCTAAGTCCTTTGATTGAGCAAATAAAAATGTTCTTAAATAAGGTAATAAGGTTGGATTAAGTTAGTTATGTGACGGTTACTAAGGGCAGAGAAAAGGAAAATAAGGTTTCTAACTTCTCTCACATACAAAAAAAATACATAATATGCTAAGTACCGAATTAAACCTACTATAGAATTTATACGAATCCTGATCGCTGGCGCGAGTTTGTATTTAGTATCTGCCGTAGCAAAGAAAGAATTAGTTTCGCTGCTAACGTTTTACAAAAGCGCGTCAGCAAATGTCTGGAATACTAATTGCACATTGCGGCACCCATCCGCATTGTCCGATTTAGATTATCCACTAAAACTTAAACGTAAACCCACCCAAAATACTTACACCTTGTGCAGGATGACCGTACCAAATATCGTACGATTGATTGAGAATGTTGTTGGCTTTTACGTTGATAGAAAACATATCGTTTACGTTATAAATAGCTCCTGCATTCAGATCATTTAAATTATCCATTTCCACATTTTGACCGTTTACAACCGTCCATCTGTCGTTTGCAAAATAATATCCCAACGTTAGTTTTAAATCTGAAGTTACAGAGTACGTTCCTCTAATATCTGCTTCAAAACTCGGTTTGTTCCATGCTTTCAATTCTGTTGGTACAACCTCTAAGCCTTTGACTTTGCTTACGGAGTAAAAATTTTTCTTCACCTTCACAGACAGATCCAAAGGCGACCAAATGTTGCTGTGAATTATACCACCAATGTGCGAGTGGGTTAAATCTCCCAGGGTAGGATAAAGAAACTCCTGATAATTCGGCTGCTCTGATGGAGTACTATCGGGAGAATAGACCGGATTCAACAATAAAAAATGTTCGCTTTCTGTTTTTTTGTATCCTCCAAAAAGATCGATTCTAAAACCATCGATTGCACCAATTTTTGTTCCGGCAACAAAATCATAAGGCGTGTATGAATGCTTTACTAATGTATTAGGAAGTAGGTAACGTGACTCTTTATACATATCGAGATAGGTGTTTTTTTGTACACCTCCGTTGGCATTCAGATAAAGCGATGTGTTTTCGGTGAGCATTACAGAGAGTAATGCATTTGGGGAAATATAGAATTGATTTTCATCATCAAATACAAAATCAATGTTGGTCCCTAATCGCACTTTCCAGTTAAACCCTTCGAAGTGGATATATGGGCTTACATCAAGCATCAGAAAATTTGAAATCTCGTCTTCGTTTTCATTCTGCTCAAACTTATCATAAAAAACGCCGGTGAGATTTCCTTTAACACCAAGTAAATTGTCTCCGCCCAAAAAAGATTTATTCAAATCAACTTCGGTTTCAATTTGATTACCGTTCAAACTCTCATCACTCAAAGTTCTGCCATATTTCGTTGTGAAATAATGGTAGTTTAGCGAACCGGTATAGTTCAGTAAGTCAGGTTGCGTACTCTGCAAAGCTGCTTTTAAATTGAAAACACCCAATATTTGATTGTTGTCATCGTGCATGCGTGCTTTTCCAAAGTTGTTGCCGTAGTAATTAAATTGCGAATGCAAATAAGAGGTATGCAAATCAAAATTTACGGTTTCGAAGATATGACGAAAATTTAATTTGGCGAAATTATCCATATACTTCGATTTAATCCAATTTGGAGTAGAAACTTGATTATAATCGATATCTCCATTGGTTGAGTTGTGTAAAAACATGAAATTAAGCTTATCCGTTTCGCTGTCTAAAAAGCGAAAACCCAATGCTCCATCAATGTTTGCATAGTTTCCGGCACGTAAGGATAAATAACCTTTGTGTAAACTAAACGGAATATCTGTCATTATTTCACCCGGTTTAGGGAGTGCTATTTCAAGCGGTGGAGTGGCGCGGGTGGACCAGGTTGCATAGTCTGTATTGGCTTTTGGTACCTGAGGTTCACGAATTGCAGGCAAACTATTAATTTTATTTGCATCTTGCAAGGTTGGATTAAACTCTCGTTCCAATTCCAACTGACGTGTCAAAACCGTGTCTTTGGGAGTTTGAGCAAAAAGAGCGATTGTTGAAAACAATCCTACAATTACAGTGAATATATTTTTTCTCATATTTTATTCTTGTTTTTTTCTTGAGTGTCTAATGTGATACAAAATGTCTGTTTTTTATTAGCAAATTATAATTTCAGATTGAATTCTCACATTATTTGAGTCTTTCCTGAATCATTTCTTTAATTTCGGGTTCATCACCTTTGTAATTTGCTTGCAAACTCTCGAGGTATTGTCGTGCCTGAAAATTGTCGCCTTTTGCTTTGTACGTATCCGATAAAACAATGAGCGCACGTGCCAGCCAATATTGATGAGGTGTAGTTTTTTGCATAAACTCTTTCACTTGTGCTTCGGCTTTATCATACGATTCCCAATTGTAGTAAGCCTCTGCCAAACGAAATTGTGCTTCTGCTCCATAAACACTCCGTGTATCGTTTGCAATGGCTTGGTAATCGGCCATAGCTTTATCTACTTCGCGAACCTGCTGATACGCTTTGCCTCGCAAATAGTGTGCTTCGGTAAGTGTTTCGGGCGATAGATTTTTATTTTCCAGCAATTGGTCTATTGCCCGCGCTGCTTCGTGATAATTATTCAACTTTGAGTTGGCTCGAGCCATTCCCAGTTGCGCTGTTTGTTTGTGTGCAAGGGATTGAGCAACGTTGCTCAAACGAGCGTAATCTTGCAATGCTTGCTGATAGTTGTTTCTGTTGTACTCTGTTTGCGCCACATAGGCCAATGCACTTTCAAGAAATTTGCCATTGTTGGCGTCAACAACGCTTCGGAAGTGAGACATCGCTTTATCGGTATTGTTATTCTCATTGGCTATTACTCCTAAATAGTAATTTGCATCGCTACTGTAAGCACCGTTTGGATAACTCTGAAGGTATTTGCTCAATGAGTTTTGCGCATCACTTTTCGATCCTCGCATGTACAAATTCTCCGCTGCTAAATAGGTGAGCGAATCTTGTCGCAGCGGCGTAATGCGCATACCTCCCGGTAAAGAATTGGCATATCGAACAAACGCATCAATGTCGTTCATGTCTTTATAAACAGTCTCAAGCGATTGCAAAGCTGCTCTGGCATCTTCCGAGCCCGGGAAGTTTTGTATCACCAACTTGTAAGCTACTATGGCTTGTGGGTAGCGTTCGGCATTGTAGTGCAACTGTCCCAATTGAATACCACCTTGTCTCGAAAGAGGACTTTGAGGAAATTCGGCGATAAGTTTGTTAAGAACGGTAACAGCTTCTCCTTCTCTGTTGAGCATTACCAGTGCACGACTTTTTTCGTACAATGCATCATCGTAATAATGTGAATTAGGATAAGCTCGCATCAATTCTTCCAAAGCATTTATTTTACCTTGATAGTTGCGTTGCAAGCCCATCACAAAAGCTCGTTGGTAGAGTGCATAATCGGCACTTGCCGGATTTAAGGTTGAGGCTGAGGCGTAGTAGCGTTCTGCATCGGAGAAGTTTCTGCTAAAATAATAGGTGTCTCCAATTCTGTTGTGCGCATCGGCATATTCAGGTGCATTCCGATTGGTTTGTGCATTTAGATAATTCTGAAATGCGGTTCGTGCTGCAGCATATTGATTTTGTTTAAATCGGGCGTAGCCCAAATTGTATAGTCCCAACGCATAATTCTCATTAGATGGAGATGCTTCTTGTGTGAAGGTTTGAAAATCTGCCGCAGCGCTCGAGAAATTATTGATTCTATATTTTGATTCTCCGCGCCAGAAGAACGCATTGGTG
>Ga0265293_10002262_pt1 | contig 39302 bp, 30 predicted proteins | sample Munlanlewell138R_FD_192505 | JGI IMG/M metagenome (GOLD analysis project Ga0265293, IMG submission 192505) | Leachate microbial communities from a municipal landfill in Southern Ontario, Canada - Leachate well 138R | ecosystem: Engineered > Solid waste > Landfill > Unclassified | place: Canada... | reverse complement strand
AAGTTTTAAATTTTCGTTACCCGTAGATATTACTACTAATTTAAACTTATATTTAGATTGATCTTGAATAATTTGAGGGAGTGTACTTAAATCAGTATCGCAGATCAGAATTGTTTCAACAGCGATATTCTTTCTAAGTATTTCGTCATAACATACTTCATATTTAGGTGTAACATATGATATACAATCCTCTAATGCAACAATAGATTTTCTTATTGTTTGCTCTCCTTCTCTTGTATTTGGCAAATAAATAGTTGGAATACAATCTTTATTTTTTAGATTATTCCAAGTTGTTTGACCTGCAATCAAAACAATCTTTTTTGAAAAATGAGTTGGTAAAAATCCAAAACTACTTGAAGAAATCTTTTTAAAATAGCTATAATATTTTGATAAAGTGCTATTTCGAGCATTTTGTTTAATTTGAATGTAATTTCTTTTTAGTTTATCAAATGATGATATTTTTTCTATATTGCTTGTATCATTATCTTTTGTAAGTATATAATCACTACCAATTATTTTTTTTATTATATATGTATTCTTCCCTTTTTCATCACTACGTTTTAACTTATCTCCTACAGAATAGTCAGTTAAATCTGCATAGTTTATAAATATTTCATTAGAAATATGCTCATAAAGTTGATTTATGATTCCTTCCGATTTATAATTTATAGGAAATGTAAAAAAAACATTTTTTCTGCCATAATTCTCAATAATAATTGATTGAGTTATATCTTCAATAATATTTGTTTTTTTATTTATTGAGTATTTTTCTATCAATTTATTGTAATAATCAACATTAAGTATATCTATCATGGCTTCTTATTTTAAGTAAGATCCTACTTGGATATCATTATTTTAAATACAATATATGCAGTAAAATATTATAAGAATTTAGAAATAAAACATTACAAAAAGACAAAAATAATCTCCATAACCAATATTCTTAAATGTTACCCATATTACATATTACAACATATATTAAAAATGCAAATATAGGTTTTATATTTATCATTTCAAAGTATTTATCTCTAAAATTATTATTATTTTATTTCGTAATGCAATGATATTTTCTTCTTCAAAAAAGGACTTAGTCCTTAGGGTCGGAGGACTTAGTCCTTTAGGGTGGAGGACTTAGTCCTTGGGGGTAAAGGACTAAGTCCTTTTTTGGGGTGGATATAGGGTTGGTTTTTAGAGGGTTTAACCTACTCTTAATTAACGTTTGTGTTAAGAAAAATAGGTTTTGATTCTACGAAAATAGAATCAAATTACATTTTTTCAGAATCAAGAGTTAGTTTTCTGTAATTTGATTCTATTTCGCTGGAATTTGATTCTAATCTTTGCCTCTTGATTGATGTTTTAAAAATTGGGGTTTATGATAAATCTTTTATGGATTGGTGTTATTCTATACTTAGTTTCAATTTTCACTAAATAAATCACCTTTACCTATTCATTTATTTCTATTTTTATTGAGGTGCATATATTAAGCTATAAACATTAATCTATTCAAAGATTTGGTGGAAAACGGCATTTTGCTAAAATAAATTTGGTGGAAAACGACATATCACCTGTTTTAAATTTGGTGGATAAAAAAAGAATGTGTATTTTTGCCTGACAAATAAATAGTTATATGAAAAACAAATCAAAGGTATTATTTCGCAGAAAAATGTACGATAGTATGTTGGATTGGAAACAACAAAGAAATGGTCAGTCCGCTTTGTTGATACAAGGAGCAAGACGAATTGGCAAGTCTACTCTTGTTGAAGAATTTGCACAAAATGAATACAAATCATATATCCTTATTGACTTTGCTTTTGCTCCGAAAGAAGTACACGATCTTTTCAAAGACATTTCTAACCTTAATTACATTTTCCTACAACTTCAACTGATATACGGTGTACAACTTTACACTCGAGAGTCTGTTATAATTTTTGATGAAGTACAAAAACAACCTTTAGCTCGTCAAGCTATAAAAATGTTGGTGAAAGATAATAGATATGATTATATCGAAACAGGGTCTTTAATTTCTGTTTACTCATCTAGTGATAAGATATTAATCCCAAGCGAAGAGACAAAATTAGAAATGTATCCTTTGGACTACGAAGAATTTCGCTGGGCATTAGGCGATACTTCTACAATTCCTCTTCTTCGTCAGGCTTTTGAACAAGAAATTTCATTAGGTAATGATGTTCATCGTAGATTGATGCGTGATTTCCGCCTTTATATGCTTGTTGGGGGTATGCCTCAAGCTGTTGTAAAATATATAGAAACAAATAACTTAGCTGCTGTCGATTTAGTTAAACGTGATATATTATCTCTATATTTAGAGGACTTAAACAAAATCGATTCTTCAGGTCGTGCATCAATAATGTATCAATTCATCCCTGCTCAATTGAGCAAGAATACAACTCGCTATCAAGTAGGAGCTATTATGCAAGGTGAAAGACAGGATAGAATAGAAGGTATTGTTAAGAAAATGGCAGACTCGATGACCACCAATGTTGCGTATCACTCCAATGATCCAAATGCAGGGATGGCATTAACGGCTGATTTTGAACGTTACAAGATGTATGTAAACGATACAGGATTGTTTATTACACTTTCTTTTATGGATAAGGATTTTACAGAAAATGTGATTTACACCAAGCTACTAAATGACAAACTTAGTACTAATCTTGGATATGTTTATGAAAATATGATTGCACAGATGCTACGAGCTACAGGCAAAGAATTATATTATCATACTATTCCTTATCATGATGGTAAAAAATTCTATGAAATAGATTTTTTATTAGCAGACCAGTTTAAGGTTTCTCCAATTGAAGTGAAATCTTCAGGCTACAAGACTCATGCTTCTTTGGATGAATTTTGTAGAAAATATTCTGATCGTATCCAAAATAAATACATTATTTACACTAAGGACTTACACAAGGAACAAGATATACTACATTTACCTATTTATATGACAATGTTTTTATAAAGACCAATGAAAAAATTGGGTGCATCTCAAAAAGCCACACTCAAGCAAAAAAACTACTTAATACTATTCATTAATTGTATATTTGCCATGTTTAATAAAGTAACACAATAAATATTAGAAAGTATGAATACAAATAAAATCATTATTGCAGAATATTAATTGCAATAGATAATTCGAAACAAGGTTAAATGTTTGAAATTCAATTGAACTTATACACTAAAAGTAACGATAATGAAATTAAATATATTTACATATGGTATCATATTATGTTTAAGCTTAAATAGCATTGCTCAAGTTGGTTCTTTTGGCTGGCGCAACGAATTACCTAAAGCTCATCATAAATACACATTGCTATATACTACGGACAAAAATACAAGTGGAGGTAAATTGCGATATTTAGAGAAAGATAATTTTGTTTGGTGGGCTGAAACAAAAAGATATTACAGATTAATATATGAATTTGATGTTGAATAATAACGTTACATTTACAACTTGCATTTAGCGTTTTGCAATTTTCTACTTCAAATAAAACAAAAACCCCATGTAAATTTCTTTACACGGGGTTTTAATATTTAAATGATTAAAGTTTTATTTCACTTCTTCAAAGTCTGCGTCTGTTACTTCGCCATCTTGTGAAGGGTCTTGGTTTGGTTGGCTTTGTTGAGGGTCGCCTCCTTGTGCTTGGTCTGCTCCTGCTTGGCTATACATGTCTGCTGATACTGTACTCCATGCTTGGTTCATCTTTTCCATAGCTACATCGATTTGAGCTATATTCTTGCTTTCGTGTGCTGCTTTAAGCTCAGTTAGGGCTGCCTCGATTGGTGCTTTCTTTTCCGCTGGTATCTTATCTCCCATTTCCTTCAATTGCTTTTCGGTTTGGAAAATCATAGCGTCAGCTGAGTTAACCTTATCTAATTCTTCTTTTAATTTCCTGTCAGCCTCTGCATTTGCTTCTGCTTCTGCTTTCATTCTCTTGATTTCTTCATCACTCAAACCGCTTGAAGCTTCAATACGAATTGATTGTTGTTTTCCTGTAGCTTTATCAAGTGCACTTACATTTAATATACCGTTAGCATCGATATCGAATGTTACTTCGATTTGAGGAATACCTCTTTGTGCTGGTGGGATTCCGTCTAAGTGGAAACGTCCGATTGTTTTATTATCAGTTGCTCTTGTTCTTTCTCCTTGTAAAACGTGAATTTCTACTGAAGGTTGGTTGTCTGCAGCAGTTGAGAACACTTGTGATTTCTTAGTTGGAATAGTAGTATTTGATTCGATTAGCTTAGTCATTACTCCTCCTAAGGTTTCAATACCTAATGATAGTGGAGTTACGTCTAATAATAATACGTCTTTTACTTCTCCTGTTAAAACTCCTCCTTGAATTGCTGCACCTAATGCAACTACCTCATCTGGATTAACTCCCTTTGAAGGTGTTTTTCCAAAGAAATCTTCAACAACTTTTTGGATAGCTGGTATTCTGGTTGAACCTCCAACAAGAATAACTTCATTAATTTGTGATTTATCTAAACCTGCATCTGATAATGCTTTGCGGCAAGGTTCGATAGTAGCTCTAATTAAACTATCAGTCAATTGTTCAAACTTAGCTCTTGTTAGAGTTTTCACCAAGTGTTGAGGGATTCCATCAATTGGCATAATATAAGGAAGGTTGATTTCGGTTTGAGAAGAAGAAGAAAGCTCTATCTTTGCTTTTTCTGCAGCTTCTTTCAAACGTTGAAGAGCCATAGGGTCTTTTCTTAAGTCCACATTCTTTTCTGCAAGAAATTCCTCTGCTAACCATTCGATTATCTTCTTATCAAAATCATCTCCTCCAAGGTGAGTATCACCATTTGTTGATTTTACTTCAAACACTCCATCTCCTAATTCAAGAATTGAGATATCGAATGTACCACCTCCAAGGTCGAAAACTGCTACGTGAACATCTTGAGATTTCTTGTCAAGACCATAAGCCAAAGCCGCTGCTGTTGGTTCGTTGATAATACGCTTAACATTAAGACCTGCAATTTCTCCAGCTTCTTTTGTTGCTTGACGTTGAGAGTCGTTGAAGTATGCTGGAACTGTAATAACAGCCTCTGTTACTTCTTGTCCAAGATAATCCTCAGCAGTCTTTTTCATCTTTTGTAAAATGATTGCAGATATTTCTTGAGGAGTATACAATCTACCGTGAATATCTACTCTTGGAGTATTATTCTCACCTCTTACTAATTTGTATGGAACGTGTACTACTTCCTTTTGAGCCTCATCCCACGATTCGCCCATAAATCTCTTAATAGAAAATACTGTATTTTGTGGATTAGTAATCGCCTGACGTTTTGCAGGGTCTCCTACCTTTCTTTCTCCATTTTCCAAGAACCCAATTATTGAAGGAGTAGTTCTTCTACCTTCGCTATTTGGAATTACAACTGGTTCGTTTCCTTCCATTACAGATACACAACTATTTGTTGTGCCTAAATCTATTCCTATTATCTTTCCCATAATATTTATATGTATTTAATTATTGATTACTTTATTTTGATTTCAATTCTGATTATTCAATTAATATGCCAATTCGTTTTAAGTGAGAAAACCTGACATTATGACATAAAAAAACAAGCCAAGAATTACTCTTGACTTGTTAGATGTTGGCTATTATATGTTAAAGTAAGTCTCTTATGGGTAGAAAGGAAGTGCTAAATAGAAATATGTTCTTACTGGCTTATTATCCAATTTCGCAGGAATCCACTCTCCTTTTAATTTATTTAATGCCTCGATAGCAATTTTATCTATTTCTTGGCTAACTCCTTGAGTAACCTCTATATTAGAAATGCTACCATCTTTTTCCACAATAAACCTTAGTTTAACTATTCCTTGGTGATTATTATCTTTGGCTTCTTGTGGATAATAGGTAAGCTTGCCTAATTCAGACATCATCTTTGCTTTGCCAGTAGAGTGCTGAGCCATTATATCTACAACATTATAAATTAGATTATCATCACCTGTATTCTTACTGCCTTGAGCAAAAACTCCAAAACAAATTAGTAATGATGCTAAAAAACTAAAAACTTTGATTTTCATATTCTATATTTATTTTTAATCCTATTTCTATAATACAACAAAATCCTTGTTCACTATGTAAGTATTTCTTTAGTTATTATTTTTTACAAGACTAAACATCACTGGCAGATTGAATTGCTGTCTTACAGTCTTTCCCCTTTGCTTTGCAGGTTTCCATTTTGGCATGGTCTTAACAAGTCTTACAACCTCATCTCCACATCCATCCCCTATATCTCTAAGAACTTTAATATCTGTAATACTTCCATCCTTTTCAACAATAAAAGTAACATATACCCTTCCTTGAATTCCTTTCTCAATAGCAAGACGAGGATACTGAAGATTATCTGAAATATACTTAAACATGGCTTTTTCTCCCCCTGGAAAACTTGCGTTTTCTTCAACCATAACAAAAACCTCCTCTTCTCCTTGCTTTTCTACTTGAGCATTCACAAAACAAAAAGGAGAAAGGGATAATAAAAATCCTAATACTGCAAAATAATAATACTTTCTCATAGTTAATAGATATTGGTTTGAGACTTCAAAGATAAGGAAAAAAATAGTATTTTTGCAAGAATCTAATTTAAAATAATAATCTAATACGATTTTACTATATGGAAACTGGGCTATATCCCTTGAAATTCCTACCTCTTATGAAGGAAAAGATTTGGGGAGGAGATAAGATAAAAAATATATATGGAATTGATTTTTCACCTCTTAATAACTGCGGAGAACTATGGCTTTTATCCGGAATAGAAGATAATGAGACCATGGTTGAGAATGGTTTTCTCGCCGAAACTCCCCTTTCGGAAGTAATTGCCATGTATATAGATGAACTTATTGGTGAGAAGAATTACGAGGAGTTTGGAGAGGATTTCCCTTTGTTAATAAAGATTATTGACGCAAGAGAATTTCTTTCCGTTCAGGTTCATCCAGATGATAAGTATGCAAAACAAATAGGGCAAGAAAATGGGAAGAGTGAGATGTGGTATGTTTTGGATGCAGAAGAGGGTTCGGAGATTATCAGTGGTTTTAACAAGAGATTAACTCAGGCTGAATTTGTAAATAGGATAAGGGATAAGAATTTGAAAGAGGTTCTAAACTCAGAAAAAGCAGAAAAGGGAGATTTATTCTATATCCCAGCAGGGAGAATACATGCAATAGGCTCTGGGGTTATGCTTGCCGAAATCCAACAAAGCTCAGACACTACCTTTAGAGTATATGATTGGGACAGAAAGGACTCAAAAGGCAATGAGAGAGAATTGCATATACCTCAAGCAATGGATGTAATGGATTTTAATTATGTAGGACCTTCAGCAAAATCTGGCTACGACTATAGTATGAATAAAACAGTAGAAATGGTCGATTCTCCTTATTTTACTACAAATTTAATTCACTGCACAGAGGCAATAACAAAGGATTACTCTCTTTTAGATTCATTTGTAATTTATTTCTGTACCGAAGGCAGCGGATTTATTCACTCCCTTGGTCATAGGATACCTATTAATATGGGAGAGGTAATGCTTATTCCTGCAATAGCCACAGAAACAAGTATCGAACCAAATGGAATTATTAAAATCTTAGAAACATATATTAAATAGCTATGGCATTAATTAAATCAGTAAAAGGTATTTCGCCAAAATTTGGCAAGGATTGTTTTTTTGCAGATAACTCTACAATTATTGGAGAGGTTATAACTGGAGATAAATGTAGTTTTTGGTTTAACTCAGTAGTTCGTGGAGATGTTCACAGAATTGAAATGGGCAATTACGTGAATGTTCAGGACGGAGCCTGTATTCACTGCACCTATAAGACTCATCCAACAAAGATTGGAAACTACGTATCAATAGCTCATCACGCAATTGTTCATGGTTGCACAATTGGGGATAATGTTCTAATTGGTATGGGTGCTATTGTTATGGATGGATGTGTTATTGAGTCTAATTCAATAGTAGCAGCAGGAGCTATTCTTCTTGAGAACACCCATGTAGAGAGTGGAAGTATATATGCGGGCATCCCTGCCAAAAAGGTTAAGGATATAGACAAGGATAGACTTGAGGGAACTGTAAAAAGAATCTCCCAATCCTATCCTGAATACGCCTCTTGGATAGATAATTCTTAGAAAATAGAATCTATTATATCATTTACTTATTTACACATTCGGAAACCCAAGGATGGATATATAAATAGTGAGCTATGCTGTAAATTACTACAATAAGTAGGATTATCAGCGTAGCTTTCTTATTTTTTAAAGTATAAATTAAGTATCCACTAATCACTCCTATTATCATAGCTATTAAACCAATAATTCCAAGCCACATCCAAGGCAAGTGAGTCAAAGCATGAGGGAGACTAAAGGCAGATATTCCCAATAATGTCGCAATTAAAATCAATGAAGGATTCAATCCTTTAGAAAATATCTTAATCATTCCAAGCATTATCCCAATAAAAGCAAATAGGGCAATAATATCTTGCACCTTTCTTCCAGTTACGGTTGAAGAATAGTTATAAGCCAATGCGAAGTAAAGCCCAAAGCTTATAATAAATACTAATAGAAAATTAATAGTCTTTTTCATTGTCAATTGTTTTTTAATTATTATCCCGCAAAGATAAGAATTAATATTTTTAAAACCAAGATTCACTAAAATATAATCAAGAATAAAACTAATGAAGTCTAATTTAAAAGTATTTTTACTTGATTCCAATCTCACTATGGTACCTACCATAGTAGCATTATGGTACCTACCACACGGGGATTATGGTACCTACCACACGAGCGTTATGGTAGGTACCATAATCTACTTTTTGAAATTTCAGTGATTTTTAAGAGAATAAAGGACTCTTTCCTTAATACATGCAAAGATACACAAAATAAATGAATTATCAACAAAAATCAAACAAAAAAGCCACCTCCAGAGATTGAAGATGGCTTATATTTGTTTTAGCCTTAAACTAAGCTTGTGTTTTAGATTATTTTGTTACAATAATCTTCTTAATAATAGTGTTAGTATTGCTACCAAAAACTACCCAATAAGCTCCTGAGTTAAGATTGCTTGTATTGATTTCAAATTGCTTTTCACCCTTTTTGATATTTGAGTTTGCAAGAACCTGTCCTTTGAAATTAATAACTTTAACAGAGATATCGCCCTTTGCCTCGTTGCTAAGGTCAATCTTAGTGTAATCCTTTGCAGGATTAGGATAGAATTCGCCTAATTCCAAAGTCTTAATATCCTCCATACAGTCAATTCCAATATAATCAGAATTAGAATTTACTTGTTTTCCGTAAATAAAAGTATAGAAACCATTAGGAGCTGTGATTGGTTTTGATATAGTCTTTCCGTTATTTGAAGTAGCTGAAATATAATACTCAATAGTGTCAGCATCCAAATTAGGATTGATAGGAAGGCTTGAATCATATATATTCCCATCATAAACATTCATAACAACCTCATTCCATTCTATATCACCTTTTCTTCTATGATATAGCTTAACTTCCGCAATACCACTTTTGTTTTGTGCAAGAGCAGAAATCCATACAGAATTGCTTTGATTATCTGTTGTGTTTAACCAACGAACTGGATAATGGTAGATTCTAACAGGGTTTTCAGCAGGTATTTGTTTTGTAATACAGTGAATTGCTCCACCATAACCATCGAAATCTCTAACATCTATCTCTACAAATTCATATCCAGGATAAGCTTCTTTCATCTTTGCAATTGCCTCTTGGTTCCCTGCAACATCGCCGTTAGTACCTGAATAAAAAACTGGTTGCATTATTGCATTATTTACAAAGGTATGATTAGAAAATGAACGAGTATAGTAATTATTATACTCTGCTTGTGAAGTATACCAAGAACCATTATCCTTTGCTGGCAATGGAATACGAGTATTATAATAAGTTAGTCCGAATGGAGTTGAAGAAAATTGACTAATTAAAGAGTCCATATTCTTTTCAACCAAGATAGGGTCAGATAGATTTGCCATTTGTTCAGGATGCTTTGTAGAAACAAAGGTTGCTTCATCAACTAAATCCGTATAAAGGTCAATATGTCCTGTACCTCCGTCATATTTCAATGCAGGAAGAACGATACAACGATGAAGATTCATTAAATGAGTTAAACTATCTTGAACCTGAGCATTAGAAAGTGGCATTTTGCTATGATATGACCAACCTCTGGAATTATTAGTTTCATAATAAAGTCCGTAAGTGTCCTTATTTAAATCATATACAGCATCGGTAGTGTAGAGGCTTCCTAATCCATCAACAAGAATATTACCTCCTTCGTATTCAATTGTATTAGTAAACACAGAATAACCAGCTTGCTCTGCAATTCTTACAGGTAGTAAATCATCCAATGGTCTACCACCATAGTATTCAAAGTCCATAAATCCAATTTCATCATCCTCACCATAGTAGAAAGCAACAGGACCACAGTCTCTATACCAAAACGAATTACCAGGGCTTCGGAAGAAACGATAATTGGTTAATGGCATATTATTATTAGCCATATGAGTCTTGATTGCTGTTGAATCGTCCCAATTCCAAATATTTATCCAAACCTCGGCGTTTTGCTGGATTCCATTAGCAAGGCTTCTAAATAGTTTTGTTGTTTGATTATTTGAAACATCAGGAACAGAATATACAGGTTCTAATACATAGGTAGTAGAGGTATAAGGGAAACCTTTGTTTTCAAATAATTGCTCTGCATATTGGTTAGAAGCAACTGTTCTTGTAATATATGGCCAAGTCATAATAATTGCTTGGACCTCATCGAACTCTCTAGGGAATATCATATCGTTAGGAACTTGTAATGCCTTTGAATTATTCTTAGGTTGAACTAAAGTATTTGAGATTACCTCATCTTTAATATCCTTTTTCTTCGGCATACGAGCATGAACGTTTTGATAATATTCTTTAAAAGCATCCTCTGGAAGTGTTTTCATTTCTTCCAATGCAGCTTTTCTTTTTGCTTCAATAACCTTTTGGTCAACTTGAGCGAAGCTAGTATTAGCTAATAAAGCTAATAAGAGAAAAATTGTGATTTTTTTCATTTAATTGATGTTTTATTTTAGTTATTTAAATTCTATATTTGATATTTCTTCTTTTATTCTCTCCCATCTATTTTCATCCATCTTGGCTCCATAGACCTCAATTACGTTTCCAGCAAGAATACTTCCCATCTTTCCACATTTTTCTAAAGAGTAGTTATTACATAGCCCTGCAATGAAACCTGCTGCATACATATCTCCTGCTCCAGTTGTGTCAACTAATTTTCTTTCTACTTCTTTTATAATATATTTCTCGTTATTGGATTTAATCAACGAACCTTTTTTTCCTATCTTAACTACAGAAATTTCAGCATACTCAGAGATTATATCCAAAGCCTTTTCAGCCTCTGAGTTAGTAAAAGATTTTGCTTCTTCTTCATTAGCAAAAATTATATCTACATCCTTACAAACTTCTTTAAGGAAGCAAAGATTCTCCTCTACTACATTATAGCTTGCCAAATCTATTGAAGTCTTTATCCCAAGCGATTTAGCTGTACTAATTGCTTTTGCAACCAAAGGCTGGTTAGAGATTAAATATCCTTCAATATGAAAATAATCATATCCCTTAAATATATCTGGACTTAATAAACCCTCATTCATTTCAATAGCAGCTCCCAGATAGGTAGCAAATGTTCTCTCTCCATCTTTGGAAATTAGAGCAAGAGCACATCCTGTTGGAGTTGTATGACTATGGAAGAATCTTGGTTCAATAGAGTTTTGAATCATATCATTAATATAAAACTCTCCAAATTCATCCTTGCCAACCATACCTATATAACCACTCTTAATCCCAAGATTAGCCAAACCGTTAGCAGTATTTGCAGCAGAGCCTCCAGTTTGTTTCTTGGTTTCTAGTTTGCTTGTAATTGTTTTAATGGAATTATGCATATCCTTATCTACTAACTGCATACTTCCTTTTGGAAGATTCAGCTCGTTAAGAGTATTATCAGTTTCCAATTGAGTTATTATATCTACTAATGCGTTACCTAAACAAATAACAGATTTCATTTCTTATAATGGTATTTGGAAAAAAGAGAAGTTAACCTTCCCATAATTTCTTTGTTCAATAAAATATTTATTATCTACGAATTTATGTTCCTTTGCATGTTCCATAATCAGCATACCGCCTGGACGCACAAAGCTTTTGAGAATTAAATCAGGGATAATATCAAATTGTTTTAAATCGTAGGGAGGGTCAGCAAAGACTAAATCATAGGAAATTTGACTCTTGCCTAAAAACACAAAAGCATCGCTTTTTATTGGATAAAGATTATTTACTTCAAGCATAATCGAAGATTCTTTAATAAAATCAATGCATTTAGGATTAATATCCAAGCTTGTTACGCTCTTAACTCCACGTGATATAAATTCAAAACTAATAGAGCCTATACCTGCAAACAAATCCAAAACTTCTAATTCACTAAATTCAACCTTATTTCTAAGTATATTAAAAAGGCTTTCTCTTGCTAAATCGGTTGTTGGTCTTACTGGCAGATTAGCAGGAGGATTTAACCTTCTGCCTCTTAATTCTCCTGATATTATTCTCATTCCTTATTTTACCAGGGTTAAAAAGTATTTTTGCAAATCGATATTAAAGATTTGAGGGTCGTATTTTAAGAATTCCATAGGATTTGCATACATAACATTCTTAATATGTCTGCTTAAAACCTTTTTCTCATCATTTGTATAGTCATGACCAGTAATTAAGAAATTCATATCCTCTACATCCATCTCCAATTGTTCGAAAGCAAAAAGGATTTGATAAATTAAATCACTTTCATTACTAAAATCAAAACAATTACTAAAAACAAATTGAGAGCCTTTAAATACTACTAAATCGCATGCATTTTCTCTTTTGTTTAGTAAAACAGTATTGTTAGAAAGTTTTGATACATCAAAGCAATACTCAGCAATTATTTGATGTTGTGAAAAATATTTTGCCTTTGGCATAAGTATCTTTACTGCAGAATAATTATGCATTGGCATTGCAAATATCGAAACTGCATCAAGTTTGTTTGAAATATTCTCTAAAATCGTTTCTGAAGTAGACAAATATGCAATGTCTCTAAGATAATCTTTCGATTTAGTAGAATCATATAACTTAAATGGTACAAATACATTCTTAGAAGAAGGGACTATAACTCTAATATCTGAGAAATTAAACAGTCTTATCCCTATTGAGGCAAAGCTATTTCTAAGATTTGTCATTATTTGAGTCATGCCATGAGATAAATCTGTCTCAAATTCTCCAATTGCTTTTAATTGGTAGTTTTTATCGATTAATGAAAAGAAAAATCCATCTGTCCTTAGGCAAATGGATAAATCTAATTCTTGAGACAGAATACTTTCTTCAGACTTAATTAAATTGATTAACCTAAAAGTATCCATAATTTTTATATTATTCCCAATTTCCGTCAGTTACTGGCTGTTGCATATCTCCCACCTTCCAACCTGGATAGCGTGATTTTGCAATAATCTCTGCCTTTCTATTAATTACATCCTGCTCATTCATTCCTTTAGTAAAAGTATTGAGTGGAGCTCTCACTTCAAAAACAGGAACCATAATTCCACTTGTTTCTAAAATAGCAGCTTCTAATTCAAACTCCATATTATTAGAGTTTGGAATATATTTAAGGTTCTGAATATCTTCAATCGGAGTAATTAGTTTCTTTTCATCAACAAGCTTTTTCATTGGGTTTACAGTCACTGTATCCCTTTTGATTATACCTGCTTTGAGGGCTTGAGATTCTGTTAAAGAGTCAGGTAAAACTCCAAATTTTAAAACCATATTAACCTTACCCTCTTCCAAGAAAAGTAGTAATGAGTCCATATCTCCACAATAACGTCCGTGCGTACTCTTGAATGTTTCCTGAATAGTTCTAATGTCTTTTAATTTATTTATAACTGCTGTTGAACGCTTATTATATTCGCTCTCAAATTTCAAAGGTCTCATTATACCTTTATATAAGAAATACGCTAATACAATAATACCTGCAATTAGTACAATTGAAAAAATGTTTCTTGGCTTCATATTGTTATTTATAATTTGATTTTAGTTTATATTATTGGTTGCAAATTTAATGATTTTCATTGAATAGACCTCATTTTAGATTTATTATTTTATTTTTTCTGCTCTAAATGACTTATTACCACATTAATATCTTGCCTTTTAGAGAGTGTCTTAAATAGCTTTTCAGCAAAGAAAACACTCCTATGTTGACCTCCAGTACATCCATAATAAACAGAAAGATTAGTAAACCCTCTTTTCAAATAAACATTAATATTTTGGTTTACTAATGAAAGAGTATTTTCAAAGAATTCATTTGTCTCTGGTTGTTTTTCCAGAAATTCTATAACTTCACTATCTTTTCCATTTAGACTTTTATACTCTTCATATCTCCCTGGATTATTTATCGCTCTACAATCAAAAATATATCCACCCCCATTACCAGAAGCATCGTAAGGATATCCTTTTTTAAATGAAAAGCTTTTAATATCTATAGTTAGATTTGTTTTATGAATTTCTTTTAGCTTATCTGATTCAATCATACTATTAATTATTTTATTTAAATAAGGAAGTGAAATTGGCATCTTTTTATTCTTTTGAAGATATGAAAGATTGGAAAGAGCATAAGGAATACTTTCAAGGAAATGAGTTTTCCTTTCAAAATATCCTCTATAACCATAAGCTCCAAGTGCCTGAAATATTCTCAAGTAAACACTTGCATAAAATCTATTTATAAAATCGTTTATATCGACTTCCTTATATTTCTTTAATTCCTCAATATAGTATTCTAATAATTCTTCTCTAATATCTGGGCTTAATCTTACTTTTGCATCAAAGAGCAAGGAGGCTAAGTCGTATTGCAAAAACCCTTTTCTCCCTCCTTGATAATCTATATAATAGAGTTGAGAATCCCTAACCATTATATTTCTGGATTGAAAATCTCTAAAAAGAAAATAATTATTATCGGTATTAAGGACATAACTTACAAAGGTTTCAAAATCCTCTTCTAATTCCCTCTCATTAAAAGGTGTATTTGAAAGACGAAGAAAATAGTATTTAAAGTAATTCAAGTCCCAATTAATTGCCTTTGAATTAAATTCCTTAATAGGAAAAGCATTTGTATAATCGAAATCCTTTCCTGCAATTATTTGAATTCTTATTAGGTCGCTAATTGCTTGTTTATAATAATTTCTTATCTCCTCTTGGTCAATCTTCCCATTATGAAATTCACAAATTTTATCGTAAAGAGTTGTATTACCTAAATCCTCAATTAAATAAATATTATTATCTAAGTCCTCAGAATAAACTTTTGGAACTTTAATTTGGTTTAGTGAAAGTTGCTGGGAATAATGAATAAATGCAGAATTTTCTTGAAGATTATCATTATAAGCGGCCATAACAACATAGTCTTTACTTATACATCTAAAATACTTTCTCGAAGAACCATGAGCTGAAATTTCTTCTATATCTTCTATATCCTGATTAAAGGTTTTGTGAAACAGTTTTTTAATATCTTGAATCATTGAATAAAGTTTCTGCTATTATTAAATCAGAATGATTTGTAATTTTTATATTTTCGTAATTCCCTTCAATCAAGTTAATTTCTACTCCTATTGATTCTACAACCGATGCATCGTCTGTAAAACTTTTATTATAAGGTTGAGAATATGCTTTTTTGATTAGTTTGGATTCAAAACATTGTGGAGTTTGGATTAAAACAATTGAGTCTCTATCGAAATAGGAATTTTTACCTCCTTTCACTAATCTTAGAGATTCTACTGGCTTAATTACTGGAACTGCATTTGAAAAGATTTGTGCATGAGTAAAAGAATTATTAACTACATCAATATCTACTAAAGGTCTTACTCCATCATGAATACCAATTATAGAATCTTCTTCTATCGTATTTAATCCGTTTTGAACAGAATTGAATCTCTGTTCTCCTCCAGTAACTATCTTATGCTCTATTGAAAAAGAATATTCACTACATAATAAAAGCCAATAGTCTTGGTGCTCTTTCGCGAGCACTAAGACTATATTAATATTATTATCGGCTTCTTTAATTCTTTCTATCGTTCTCATGATAATTGGTTTTCCACCCAAGGGGAGAAACTGCTTGGGGATATCGCTCCCCATCCTTGTTCCCTTTCCTGAGGCAACAATTATCATATATCGAGACTTAGATAATAAGCATGGCGTCTCCATAGGTTAAGAATTTATACTTTTCTGCAACGGCTTGTTTATATGCTTCCATAATTAAATCATAACCTCCAAATGCAGATACCATCATTAACATTGAAGAAAGAGGTGGATGAAAATTGGAAATCATAGCATCACCAATAGAAAACTCATAAGGAGGGAATACAAATTTATTAGTCCAACCAACGTATGGTTTTATCTTTGAAGAAATAGTAGTAGCTGATTCAATTGCCTTCATAGTAGTCGTACCAACGATACAAACCTTTCTCTTATTTAGTTTAGCCTCATTGATAATTCTTGCACTTTCTTCTGAAATATACATTTCCTCAGAATCCATCTTATGTTTGGTCAAATCCTCAACTTCGATAGGTCTGAAATTACCAAGCCCAGAATGAAGGGTAATAGTTGTAAAATCACAACCTTTAATTTCCAAACGCTTTAGCAATTGTTTACTAAAATGGAAACCTGCAGTTGGAGCAACAACAGCTCCTTCATTTTTAGCATATATGGTTTGGTATCTTTCCTTATCTTCTGGAATTATTGGTCTAATTCTTAGTAAATCATCCGGAATAGGAGTATTTCCAAGTTTATGCAAAAGAGATTGAAATTCCTCATTGCTTCCATCATAAAGGAAGCGAAGCGTTCTACCTCTTGATGTTGTATTATCAATTACCTCAGCAACCAATTCATTATTATCTCCAAAATATAATTTATTCCCTATTCTAATCTTTCTTGCTGGATCTACTAATATATCCCAAAGACGTGTTTTTGGATTTATTTCCCTAAGTAAAAAAACTTCAATCCTTGCATTTGTCTTCTCCTTAGTCCCATATAATCTTGCAGGGAAAACCTTTGTATCGTTCATTACAAAAAGGTCTTTCTCTTCAAAATACTCTATTATATCTTTAAATACTCTATGTTCAATGGTTTTTGTTTTTCTATTAACTACCATTAACCTTGATTCATCCCTGATTTGAGGTGGTTTTTCTGCAATAAGTTCTTTTGGTAAATTGTACTTAAATTGAGAGAGTTTCATATATTATATATTAAATTAATTCTATTACAGTTTTCGTGGAAGTTGCAAATATAAGTCCATAAGTAAAAAAAGTCAAGCGATTTAACAGTATTTATTATTCCACATCAATTAAATCTTTATATTACAACCTGTTTGATTTCCTATTGTTTTGCATACTCCTATAAAAATTAACTATCAAATTCATTAACATTTAAAGCGTCTTCTAATTTGAATTCACCTATCCTTGTTCTTTCTAACTCGATAAGATGTGCTCCTGAATTTAATGCTAATCCAAAATCTCTGGCAATTGAGCGAATATAGGTTCCTTTACTGCAAACTATTCTAAATTCAACATCAGGGAGATTAATATTTTTTACTTCAAATTCACTGATAATTATCTTTTTGCTTTTAAGTTCCACTTCCTTATTCTCTCTTGCTAACTCATAAGCCCTTTTCCCTTCAACCTTAACTGCCGAAAAAAGTGGAGGAGTTTGGTCAATTTCTCCAATAAAACTATTAGCAACTCTTAGAATATCATCATCAGTTATATGTATATAGGGATATTCATTATCAATTGGTTTTTCTAAATCAAAACAAGGAGTTGTGGCACCTAAACGAAAAACTCCAGTGTACTCCTTTTCTTTAGCTTGAAATTCTTCTATCCTCTTGGTAAATTTGCCTATACATATTATTAATAGTCCAGTGGCTAAAGGGTCTAAGGTTCCGGCATGCCCTATCTTGAATTTCTTAACTCCGTATTTATGTTTAATATGGTATTTAAGCTTATTTACAACCTGAAATGAGGTCCAAGTATATGGTTTATTTACAAGGATAATGCTCCCATTCTCTATATCTATCATTAAACAACACTTAAATTATATCCACTTAACATCAGTATTATCAATATCAAACCTGCAATAATTCTATAATAACCAAAGAACTTAAATCCATATTTGGTTAAAAAAGAAATAAAGAATTTAATTGCAAGTACTGCAACAATAAAAGCAACTACATTACCTATAATTAATATACTTAAATTCTCTTGTAATAATTCAACACCTCCGTCTTCCATGATAAATTTCAAGAATTTATATCCAGTTGCTGCCAACATAGTTGGAACAGCTAAAAAGAAAGAGAACTCAGCCGCTGTTTTTCTTGAAAGATTTTGAGCCATACCCCCAACAATTGTTGCCATAGAGCGTGAAACCCCTGGAATCATCGCAATACATTGGAAAAGCCCTATATAGAAACCCTTTTTATAGGTAATTGTCTGATCAGTGGCTGGCTTATTAAACCATTTATCGACAAATAACATAATTACTCCCCCAATAATCAGCATTATCGATACTACCCAAACACTCTCAAGCATTGAATCGATAAAGTCCCCTGCTAAAAGCCCAATTATTGCTGCTGGAATAAAGGCAACAAATAGCTTATAGTAAAAACTCATAGATTGGAGAAATCGTTTCCAATAAAGCACAAGTACAGAAAGTATTGCTCCAAACTGAATACAGATTGTAAAAAATTTCACAAAATCATCACTCTTAACTCCAAGTATTCCTTGGGTGATTATCATATGACCAGTAGAAGAAACTGGGAGGAATTCGGTTAAACCCTCCACAATAGCTATGATTATAGCTTCAATTAAATTCATAAGTAAGGTTTAGAAATAAGTTTTATTTTACTTCGTTATTTTTTTGTTTTGGCTTAAGAAGTATTGCATAAACCTCTACACCCAAACCAAGTACCATAAGTATAGGTGCTACGACTAATCTTTGTGCATTGAATAAACTATAATTAAATTCGTCTGGAGATTTAGCTCCCCCTCCTATCAAAAGTATATAACCCAATGCTAATAAAGCCAGACCTATAAGCATCCAGATATAATTAATTCTCTCAAATGCAAAACCCTTTGCAGGTGTGTTTTCTACAATAACCTTAGAATTTGTGCTCTTTTTCATAGTATCTTATTATCTATATATTATTATTTATATAATTTCTCTGCTCTTAAATGCATAAACCTTATTACTGAAAACAAGGTAAAAATAAATGCAATTATAATACCAAAAACCCAAACGCCTCCTGCGATTATTCCATAAATTGGAAGATAATCTATCTTAACTATTTCTGGATATGAAATAAATATCCAATACAGTATTACAGCTAATATTATGTTTGCAACCAAACCTCCTATTAGTCCAAAATAAAAGCCTTTTAGAAGAAATGGCTTTCTAATAATTGAAGGCTTTGCTCCTACTAATTCCATAGAACGTATTAAGAATCGTTTTGAGTATATAGTTAGACGTATTGTATGGTTGATTAAAGTTATAGAGATTACTAATAAACAGATAATAAAGGCTAATATAAACCCAGTTATATTATAAATCATAGTATTTATATCTTGGATTAAATCATATCTATAATCCACATTATCTACTATTTCCTTTGCTTCAACACTTGTAATAAAACCCTTAATATCGGACATATTCAATGCTTGAGCCTTTAGGTTTACTACTATCGAAGCTGGATATGGATTTACAGAATCTAAAACCATTAGGTGGTCCTCACCCATTATTTCATTCATCATTTGAGCTGCATCGTATGGAGATACATATTCTGTCGACTTAACAATAGCTTTCTTTCCTATTTCATTCTTTAACTCCATAGCTTTTTGCTCTTCTGCATTAGGAATTAAATAAACAGTAAATGAAACATTTTCCTTGATATTATTTGAAAGCATGAAAGCATGAAAAACAAAAAGGGACATAAATCCTAACATAAAAAGCACTAAAGAAATACTTAATACGGTTGAAAAATTCGCACTCCAAAGATTTACAGGGTTAAATGTTTTTTGTCTTTTAGCCATAATTCAAAAAATGTATAATCTCTGCAAAGGTACAAAGTTTTTTTGTAGTTTTGTAAGCTAATTGCAATTCTATGAATGAAATCTTTGTCGAAAAGTTTGGAGGAGCATCTATCAATGATGCAAAATCCTTAAGAAACGTTGTGGAAATCCTTGAAAAAGAAGATAAGAAAAGGGTAATAGTCTTTTCAGCTATGGGCAAAACTACCAATAGCTTAGAAAGTCTTATTAATGATTTTTACTCCTCTAAGCAAATTAATTTCTCTATCCTTTCTCTGATTAAAGACTTTCACTTTAATATTTGCAATGAACTGATTAAGGATAAAACCAAACTAAGTGAATTGGATAAGATATTTAATCTTATTCCAAAACTCTTAGAAGAGAATACAAACTCTGACTATAATAGACTTTACGATTCAATTGTTGTTTTCGGAGAATTGATTTCCACCAAGATAATTTCTTTGTATTTCGATTCCATTTCCTTTTCTCACAAACTCTTAGACGCAAGAGAATTAATACATACTAATAGTAAGTTTCGCAATGCAGATATTGATTGGGAGATGACAAATCATGAGATTAATAAAGAAATTTCTAAATATATTAATCAATACAATACTATAATTACTCAAGGATTTATTGGCTCGGATTATAATAATCATTCTACAACTCTTGGACGTGAGGGCTCGGACTTCTCAGCTGCTATTCTTGCACATTGTCTTGATGCCAAGAGTATGACAATTTGGAAGGACGTTCCAGGACTTTTGAATGCTGATCCAAAGAAATTTGCAAACACTATTAAATTTGAATCCATTCCTTTTCGAAGTGCTATTGAGCTTTCTTATTACGGAGCCTCGATTATCCATCCAAAAACCATAAAGCCATTAGAAAACAAGAATATACCCTTATATGTAAAAAGCTTTTTGGATTATAATGCCCCTGGAACTATAATTTGCAAATGCGATGAGATAAATCCACTTGTGCCAAGCTATATCTTCAAAGACAATCAGGTGCTTGTTTCTATTACTCCTAAGGATTTCTCCTTTATAGCTGAATCAAATATCAGTCATATCTTCTCTCTTTTCGATAAAAACGGAATAAAAATCAACCTAATGCAGAACTCTGCTCTAAGCTTTTCGGTTTGTTTCGATGAAAATGGAGGATTATCCAAGCTTATTGATGAACTTAGGATAGAGTATAGGGTAAAATATAACCAAGGTCTTAGACTAATCACAATAAGACACTATAAGGAAGAGGAAATCTCCAAACTAATTGAAAACAAAGAAGTCTTGATTGAGCAACGCTCAAGAATAACAGCACAATACTTGATTAGCAACTAAGCTTTTCTTATTCCAAACTAATAGAATCAAGAAGCATTTTAATATAATGCCATTATATCGACCATATAATGCCATTATTCTGGTCATTTAATGGCATTATATTGCAAGTATAATGGCATTATATCAGATTAGAATCAAATTCCATTAGTTCAGAGTTTGAATCTAATTGTTGGGAATAAGGTTTTCTTATGACAAAATGACATTTTAAGTCTTATGGTATGTAGTTTGTATAATCTATTTCGCAGAACTTTGCTGATAAGTTGAAAATATAAATAAATAAAAGAAATATGAAAGGTAATATTAATGTAAAGGCGGAAAATATATTTCCGATAATCAAGAAGTTTCTATACTCTGACCATGAAATCTTTCTTAGAGAGATTGTTTCTAATGCAGTTGATGCTACTCAAAAGCTAAAAACTCTTTCCTCACTTGGACAATTCCAAGGCGAATTGGGAGATTTGACAATTGAAATTAAGATTGATAAGGACAAAAAGACTCTTAGCGTAATTGATAGAGGTATTGGTATGGATGAGCAAGAGGTTGAGAAATATATTAACCAGATTGCATTCTCTGGAGCTGAGGAATTTGTGGAGAAATTCAAGGGCAAGAGCGAGCTTGAGGCGAATCAATTGATTGGACATTTCGGGCTTGGCTTCTACTCTTCATTTATGGTTTCTTCGGAAGTGGAATTCAAATCAAAATCCTTTAAAGATACTCAAGCAGTAAGATGGTGGTGTGATGGAAATACAGAATACACCTTAGAAAATACTGAAAAAGAAGATAGAGGTACTGAAATCATTATGCATATTGCAGAGGACAGTTTGGAATTTTTGGAAGAAGGAAGAATATTAGAATTACTAAAGAAATATTGTAAGTTTATGCCTATCCCTATTCGTTTTGGAGATGAGACCTATTGGGAAGAATCAGAAACAGAGAAGGACAAGGACGACAAACCAAAAAGAGAACAAAAAACTAAGCCAAGAATAATCAATAATACCCAACCTCTTTGGAAGAAAAAGCCAACAGAGCTTAAGGATGAGGACTATTTAGAATTTTATAGAGAGCTATACCCTATGAATTTCGAAGAACCTTTATTCCATATTCACTTAAATGTGGATTATCCTTTCAACCTAACAGGTATTCTTTACTTCCCTAAGGTTAAGAAGAATATTGACCCAACAAGAGATAAGATACAGCTTTACTCAAATCAGGTTTTCGTAACCGATAGCGTTGAGGGAGTTGTTCCAGACTATATGATGTTGCTTAGAGGTGTATTAGATTCTCCTGATATTCCACTTAATGTTTCACGTTCTTACCTTCAATCCGATTCTAATGTGAAAAAGATTTCCTCACATATTACTAAGAAGGTAGCTGATAAGCTTGATGAATTATACAAGAACAAAAGAGAAGATTATGAAAGCAAGTGGGACGATTTAAAAGTATTTATCCAATATGGAATGCTTTCTGATGAGAAATTTTACGAAAGAGCTGAGAAGATTTTCCTATTAAAGAATATTGAAAACGACAAATTCAGCCTTGAGGATTATAAGAAAAAGATAGAGCCTCTACAAATGGATAAGGATAAAAAGCTTGTTTATCTTTATTCAAACGATATTGATAAACAATTCTCTTATATCCAAGCAGCAAAAGATAAGGGCTATGATGTTTTATTAATGGACGGAATACTTGACAATCATTTTGTAAACACTTTAGAACAAAAACTAAAGGACGTAAAGTTTGCAAGAATAGATTCTGATATTATAGATAATTTAATTTCTAAGGATGAGGTTATCCCTTCAAAGCTTTCGGAAAAAGAAGTTGAGGACTTAAAGAAGATAATTGAAAAAGAAGTTGATTCAAGCAAGTTTACAGTGCAGATTGAATCATTAAATGAAACAGACTCTCCTATTACCATTACTCAAAACGAGTTTATGAGAAGGATGAAGGAGATGAGTGAAATGGGAGGAGGTGGAATGATGTCCTTCTATGGAGATATGCCTGAGAATTATAATTTAGTTGTAAACTCTAACCATCCTCTTATGAGCGAGGTATTAAATACCAAGGAAGAAGAAAAACAAAAAGAAGTTGTTTCCCAACTTAAAGACTTAGCTCTATTAAGTCAAGGATTATTAAAGGGAGAGGCTCTTAGTAATTTCATCAAACGCTCTATAGGAATCATTAAATAAGAAAAATAAGAAACAAAAAAAAGTGCCGTCAAAACTAATTTGCGGCACTTTTTCATATATACACAATTAAAACTATTCTTTTCCTTTTATTAGATTAACTGTTCCATTTAGCTTTTGCCTTACTCCGTCTCCATCCCTATAAACTAAATACCATACATAAACTCCCTCAGGTGCATAATCTCCATTCTTAAGCTTACCATCCCAACCTCCAGGGTTTTCAATACTAATTATCTGTCCTCCCCAACGGTCTAAGATTGTCAATGTGTATTCTATATCCATAGAAGTAAATGGTCTGAAGATAGAATTTATACCATAGGAAGCCGGGATAAAAGTATTTGGAAGGAAGATTACAAAATCAGGGACAACTAATACCTTTCCAAAAGCAGTATCAACACAGGCTTCGTTTTCAGCTATCATCATAACCTCATATTCCATTTGTTCTGAACCAGGGAATACATGTGTACCATACTTACTGGTTGCAGTACCACCATCTCCAAAGTCCCAAAATCTTGAAATACTACCTGAGGTAATATCTTTAAACTCTACCTCTGTATCTGAGAAACTAACCTTTGTTGGGTTAAGATTCATCTTAGCCTCTAATTGTGGAATTACTTTTACAATTACAGAATCCTTTGCAGTACAACCATAAGCATCTTGAGTTGTAACCAAATATTTTGTAGTAAATAATGGAGTAACAGATGGATTTTGCTGATTTGCCTGAGCACTTAAGCTAAGGTCAGCCGGAACTGCAGTCCATGAATAATCAGAGGATGAAGAACAGGTTAGATTTACAGTATCTCCCTCGCATAGGAACTCTTTATCAGCACTAATATCTGCAAAACCCTCATTAACCCCAACCTGAATTTGATCAAATATCTCCCTACCGCATTCATCAGCAATATTCAAAAAGAAGGTAATTGTATCCGTAATAAGTTTTGAATTTCTTGGTTTGTTTAATGAATCCCCACTACTCCAAGTGTAAGTAACGTTTCCAACACCTCCTAAGGTTGAGGTTTCAAAATAAAATCTCTTAGGAAGCATATCTCTGCAGAAAACAGTATCATTGGAGATTGTATGAGTAAGAGGCTGTGGAACCTTAATATAAATCCTTGTTGTATCTCTTGGAACACAAGCCGATGCACCAGTTTCTTCGGAGATTATCATAAATTCTTTAATTTCTCCTGGGATATCTGTTGCACTATGTTGGAATAATATATCTACAAATGTTGTTGTATCACCAATTGGAATAGCAATAGAATGTCCTGGCAATGTATAATCAACTCCCTCTACCATATCAGTAAGAATAGTTAAGTTATACTCAGCATCTCCTTGCTCTCTTGGACGATTTAATGTAACATTAACCCTTGCCTTAGAGCAACCCTTAATCAATGTATCTCCATCTCTTTGCCCCATATTATCAATCTTCAAAGTGTATTCATCTGCTCTAAACGAATTACCTTCGAGAAACACAGTAGAATTATAAGCAGCATCCCCAACATCACACATAGCTATTAATAATTTATATTTATAACAAGGCAAAATAGAAACTGCCTTAGTGCTAAGGGCTACGGTATAACCATTCATCTTACAGTTATTATTTGTATTTGTTCTGAAAAACTGTGTATTAGTAAGAACACAAGGAGAAGCAGAGCCAGCTGCGACACCTCCATTAACTGTATTTATTGTTACTGCCTGCTCAGGATAAGAATCAGGTATAATAGCAATATTTTTCCATCTTAGGTTATACGATGAAGGTTGATCAGTTGCATAATTCCCTGTAACTGGGTCATAAGGACCATCAATAAAAAACCCGAATGCATCATTGAAGCTTGAACATACATAGTTTGGATATTCTTCACTTGCAAAAACATATCTAAATGATATTTCATCTCCAATAGAAATAAAATCAAAACTAAGAGCTGCAATATCATTCTTTGATTGAGCTCCAAGCCCTAAGGCTGTTAATTCATTTATCAATGGAATTATATTTGTTTGGTCACTACTATTAGGACTTGATGTACTGCTAACTATTCCAGAGCTTGTACCTGCTCCTGCATCCATTACATCACCAGTAACCATAACCAACCCGCTCCTTAAAGCAACATTTGGTGCAGCAGTGTCAGCAGGTAGGGGATTGGTCAAAGAACCATTATAAAAAGTTCCAAACTGATTTGAGTTGACAATAGTACTCCCGTTAAATTTAACGTTAGAAACAGTAACCCCTCCTCCTAAAAAATTATTCTCAACAATCGTTTGAACATTTTGACCGTTACGCGGAGTAACTGTGATTTGTGCTTCAACATATAGAGAGATAAAGACAATTCCAATAAAAATTAATAGTTTTCTTTTCATATTATTACCGTGTAAGAATGCCACAAATATAGTTATTTTTTTTCAAAATCATTAATATGGACACATATTAATAGTAAAATGTTTATTTTTGCAAAGTAAATCACATGTAAATTGAAGAGGAAAAACAAGTTTTTATTAAGAGTAGCAAGGCATATTTTTGAAAAGCATTTAAACGAAAATGATTCAAAAACACATAAGTTAAAAACGGATAGCCTTATTCGCTTAGACCATGATGTATCTGAAATCATGACAGCCAGAGTAGATATTTTAGCAATAGAAATCTCTACTCCATACACTGAGGTTATTGATATAATTGCTAAAAGTGGTTTCTCAAGGATACCTATTTATGAGAATGAACTTGATCAAATCAAGGGAGTTTTATATGTAAAAGACTTGTTTAAACACATGAATAATGATGATTTTAATTGGGTCGAAGTGATTAGAGAGGCTTTCTTTGTGCCTGAAAGCAAAAATATAGCCGACCTTTTAAAAGAATTTCAAGATACAAAACGCCATCAAGCTATTGTTGTAGATGAGTTTGGCTCAGTGGTTGGGATTGTAAGCCTTGAAGATATTCTTGAGGAAATTGTTGGAGAGATAAATGACGAGTTTGACTCTCTTCAACCTTCATTATTTTCAAAAATAGATACAAATACATATATGTTTATTGGTAAGATTTCTATTAATGATTTCTGCAAGGTAATTGGGCTTAATGACGATGAGGTGTTTGAGGATGTAAAGGGTGATGCAGATACTCTTGCTGGAATGATGATAGAGATTGCAGGACATTTGCCCTTAAGGGGAGAAATTATAAACTTCGACAAATATAGCTTCCAGATAGAAAAGGCAGACAATAGGAAAATTGAAAAAATCAAACTTAGGATAAATGAATAAAATCAGTTTATTAATCATATTAATTTTTACTCTTACAAGCTGTTTCCAGAAAGAAGACTATACTCCCAAACCAAAGACATATCTTAGGCTTGATGTGTCTCAACCGCAGTATATTTTACATAATGATAATTCTCTTCCTTATAAATTTGAATATCCCGATTACGGAAAAATTGAAAAGGTAGAGAATAATCCTTTGGCAAAACATTGGTTGAATATTAATTTCCCTGAATTTGGATGTATGCTTTATCTAAGCTATAAAGATATTAAGGGAGATATTAGATTGGATAAATTAGTAAATGATAGCTATACATTTCTAAAAGAACATCAAAAACTCTCATCAGGAATAATTGAAAGTGAGTATAGAGATGACGACAAGAAAGTATATGGTTATGCTTTTGAAATCAAAGGAAAGGAAGTAGCCTCACCTTATCAATTCTACCTGACTGATAGCAATAATCATTTCGTAAGAGGAGCTATTTACTTCGATTTCAAGGTAAATAACGATTCCCTAATGCCAATAATAGAAAGATTAAACACAGACCTCAACCATCTAATATCTACCTTTGAATTTACAAAATAAGAATCGAGTATTATAAAAACTAATTCTTGCCTTTAATTAGATTAACACTACCACTGAGCTTTTGTCTAACTCCATTGCCATCCTTATAAACTAAGAACCACACATAAACACCCTCAGGTGCATAATCCCCATTCTTTAACTTACCATTCCAGCCTCCAGGGCTTTCGATAGTTGCTATCTTACCTCCCCAACGGTCAAGAATCATTAAAGTGTATTCAATTTCAACTGAGGTAGATGGTTTAAATACTGAATTAGCTCCAATAGTTTCAGGCAAAAAAGCATTTGGCAAGAATATTACAAAATCAGGGACAACCAATACTTTCCCATAAGCAGTATCAACACAAACTTCATTTTTAGTAATCAAGATAACTTCATATTCCTTTTGCAAATAATCGGGAAATACATGTATTCCGTACTTACTTGTTTCTGTACTTCCATCTCCAAAATCCCAAACCCTAGAAATACTACCTGTGGTTAAGTCTCTAAATTCTACCTCTGTATTTGAAAAAACTACCTTTGTTGGGTTGAGTTTCATTTTGGCAATTATTGGTTTTGCGTTTACAACCACAGAATCCTTAGCTCTACAACCATTTGTATCTTGGGTTTGAACTATGTATTTTGTAGTAAAGAGAGGTGTTACCTTTGGGTTTTGCATATTTACTTGGGAGCTAAGACTAAGGTCGGCTGGAACTGAACACCAAAAATAGAGAGTAGATTCAGAGCAAGTGAGATTAATTGTATCTCCCTTGCAAAAATAATCCTTATCAGCACTTATATCTGCAAATCCCTCATTTATTCCTACTTTTATATGGTCAGTAATCACTCTTCCACATCCGTCTTCAATATTTAAAAAGATAGTAATTGAATCAGTAATTAGCTTGGAATTACTTGGTCTATTTATTGAATCTCCTACACTCCAAGTATATGCAACACTACCAACCCCACCTTGAGTTGAGGCTTCAAAATAAAATCTTTTAGGGAGCATACTTCTACAAAATATTGTATCGTTCGAAATTGTATGTGTTAGTGGCTGGGGAACTTTTACAAATATCCTTGTTGTATCTCTTGGAATACAGGCAAAATCTCCCATCCCTCCTGTGATAATTAATAATTCCTTAATCTCTCCTGGAATATCAGAAGCATTATTTTGGAATATTATATCTATAAACGTTGATGTATCTCCAACTGGAATAGTAACTGAATTTCCTGGCATTGTATAATCAATTCCCTCTACCATATCCGAAACAATTGTAAGCAAATATTCTGAATCACTTTGCTCACTTGGTCGATTTAGAGTTACATTTACCCTTGCCTTAGAGCAACCTTTGATTAATGTATCTCCATTTACTTGCCCTATATTTTCAACTTCTAAATTGTACTCATCAGCAATAAACGAATTCCCTTCAAGATAAACTGCTGAATTATACATATAATCTCTAACATCACAGATTGCTATTAATAATTTATACTTATAACAAGGGAGGATTGGAACTGACTTGGTCCTTAGAGCAATAGTATAACCATTCATTTTGGACTTATTACTCGTATTTGTTCTAAAAAGGTGGGTATTTGTAAGAATACAAGGAGAAGCAGTACCTGCAGCATAACCTCCATTAACTGTATTAATAGATACAATTTGTTCTGGATTTGAGCCAGGAATAATAGCAATATTTTCCCAATCAAGATTATAAATTAAAGGTTGATCAGTTGCTCGTTCTCCAGTTATAGGATTGTATGGTCCATCAATAAAGAATCCAAATGCATCGTTAAAGTTTGAACATACAAAGTCTGGATACTCCATGCTTGCAAATATGTATTTAAAGGAAATTCCATTCCCTATTGTAATAAAATCAAAGCTCAAATATGCTATATCATGTTTGTCAAATCCTCCAAGCCCTAAATCATTTAATGCATTTATAAAAGGGAGGACTTGACTTTGGTCACTGCTTGTGGGATTAGATTTGCTATTAGCTGTACCCAAGCCAGCTGCTGCATCCATTACATCACCCGTAACCATAACAATTCCACTTCTTAATGCAATATTTGGAGATGCTGTATCAGCAGGTAAAGGATTTGTTATTGAGCCATTATGGAAGGTGCCAAATTGATTTGAATTTACTATTGAATCTCCATTAAATCTGACATTAGAAACAGTAACACCTCCTCCAATAAAGATATTTTGCAGAACAGTATTAACGTTTTGACCATTTTGTGGAGTAACAGTAATTTGTGCCTCAACACAGAGAGAAATAAGGACAATCCAAATAAAAATTGATAGTCTTATCTTCATTTATTTCATAATTTGACGACTACAAATATAGTTATATTTTTTCATTATCACTATAATAGACTCTAATAAAAGAAAAAATGTTCATATTTGAAGAGTAAATAAAGAAATAAGCAAAGAAACATGAATAACTTTTTCAGCATCTTTAACCCATTCTTAATTAAGGTTTGTGTTAAGAAAACTATCTCTTGATTCTACGAAAATAGAATCAAATTACAAAAAAATAGAATCAAGAGTTAGTTTTCTGTAATTTGATTCTATTTTCCTGTCTTTTGATTCTATTTACTAAATAACAAAACCTCAGTGAAAATGATTATGCTAATCTAAGTTTGATTTAATATTATTCGCTATTTCTTCAAATTCTTTTTTTGAAAATTCAAGCTTCTCTCTTTTGAAATCTAAGTCTCCTACTGAATTAAGTGGGACTAAATGAATATGAGCATGTGGGACTTCGAGACCTACAACTGCTATACCTACTTTAGGACAAGGATAGGCTTTTTGAATAGCTTTGGCAACTTTCTTTGCAAATATATTTAGTTCAGATAATAAATCATCCTCTACATCGAAAATATAATCAATTTCCTGCTTTGGAATTACTAATGTATGCCCCTTAGCTATTGGTGAAATATCCAAAAATGCAAAACAATTCTCTGTCTCAGCAATTTTATAAGAAGGAATCTCTCCTTTAGCAATTTTTGAAAATATAGATGCCATACTAATCTCTTGTTATTTTTAATATCTCTAATTTCATCTTACCTGCTGGGACATCAACCTCAGTTATTTCTCCTACTTTTTTACCTAAAAGACCTTTAGCAATTGGAGAGGTAACAGAAATCTTCCCTTCCTTAAGATTTGCTTCACTTTCCGGAACAATTTCGTAAGTAAGTTTCATCTTATTTCCAAGATTAATAAATTCAACCTTGGATAGAAGCAAAACCTTTGAAGTATCTAATTTTGTTTCATCCAAGAGTCTTGCATTTGCAATTAAATCTTGAAGTTTAGATATTTTTGCCTCAAGCATACCTTGGGCTTCTTTAGCAGCATCGTATTCTGCATTTTCAGACAAATCTCCCTTATCTCTTGCCTCAGCAATTGCTGCTGAAATAGCAGGTCTTTCAATAGTAGTTAAATGACGTAATTCATCTTTAAGCTTTTGAATTCCTTCTTCTGAATAATACTTAATTCCGGACATGTCAATTGATTTATTTATTTGTAAAAAGAATCGAAGACCTTAATTAAAAGGTCTTCGATTCATTTATTAATTTTTGATTTATTTTATAAAGATAGAACGAGACCTATTGTATGTATTCCAGACATTACCTTTGTGAGTCTGAAGGCATAATCAATAGAGAGTGTTCTACCATCAGGATTTTGTTTTGTTTTTCCTAATGGAGCCATTATAGAGGCACCAGCTGAGAAACCAGAAAATAGAGTTTCTGCACTATTCTCATTATAAATGCTAGTGTTAATCTTATCTTCATAAGTGTAAGCAGATCTCAACATAAAGATTTTTCCAAATCCATATTCAAGACCAAGAGTAAATTGGTCGCTTGAAAATGCCATTGAAGCAAAATTACCAGCAACAGTTACTCTATGAGTATTCTCTTCGAACAAGAAGTCGTATGATGCTCCAATATTCAAACTCGATGGTAATTCGAAGCTTGCAGAACGTTGTTCTACAGACATACTTCTACCCATATATTCAGCAACAGTTGAAAGACCGTCACCACTATAACTCATAGATGGTCCCCAGTTTTTCAATGTTATACCAAACTTAGCTTCATAATTGTCACCAGTTACATATTGTACCCCTGCATCAATTGCAAAACCAGTTGCATTAACATTATCAATACCTTCATTAATTATCTTCATGGTAGCTCCCCCAAAAATTGTATTTGAAAAAGCTTTAGCATAAGATATTCCAATATTCATAAGACTTATTGAAAAGGTACCATTATTACCAAGGTCAGGACTATTTACAGTTGTTCTTTCTATTAAACCAAATGACATTGAAGAAACAGAAAGACCTAATACTCCAAAATCACCAAGATTTTGACCTACACCAAATGCACTTACACCAATTCCAGAATTCTGTAACCAATTAGTGTAGTTGAAATGAGCTTCTGTTCCCTTAGTCCTTGCTAAACCAGCAACGTTTGAGAAAAGAGCATCTATCCCTGTTCCATTAGCTGTATTTACTCCACCCCAACCTGAACTTCTAGCCCAAGGGTTAATTAAAAGGGAAGCCGCACCAGAGGTCCCTCTTCTATCACCATTTCCGGCGTGAAGCTCTATGTTAGGCATCATTAAGACGCCTATCATAAACAAAGCAAATATTCTATATATATTTTTCATATTCTCTAATCTTTAAAATATTCTATTGTGCTGTTTCTTTTTATTGGAATGAATTTAAGTCAACTGGACGTAAAGCTCCAAACCATTTAATTATTCTTTCACCAATTCCTTCAGCCTTGATATGAATCATATAAACGCCACCAGAAATAGGTAAACCCTTATGATTTTTCAAATCCCAATCAATTGATGTTAGTGCAGTTCCTCCACCAGAAATTAAATTCTTTGAAGGACCTCTTAATTTTCTAACAACAGTACCATCAACCGCATAAATTGTAATATAACAATCAGGAGGAAGATTAGCAATCTTAACTAAGTTTTGAACTTGATCTTGCTCGTATGTTGAAGCAGCGAAATAAGGATTAGGAACAACAGTAATTTGATCTAATGCTTTTTCTCCAACCTCTTTATTACCTACAGAAGTAGCAATATCCTTAGTGATTGTAAATTGGTACATTGGGTAATTATTATTCTGAGGGCTTGTTGAAGCTGCACCAGAATTTGTATAATTAATTCGATAAGGTTGACGAACTCTTAATGAAACAGTTACATCGGTTGGAATTTCAGCTTTAGGATTAGTATTAAACGCAGTAGCGATTGGCATACCAACCCACATTACTGAACTAAATACTTCCATAGCTTCTAATAGACTCTTATTTCTAAAGTCGTTATTATAAGGATTAAGTCTTGACAAACCATTAGGGTTATTAGCAGCATTATAAACACCAGAAATTAAATCTAATTTCTTAAGTTTATTGTAAGCCCAATCACCATAATCCTCGTAATAAGATGGAGAAACAATTCGAGTTGCATGATCGAAACCAGCTATTTCATGACGATAATGAAGTGTATCAACAGCTGCACTTAACACATATACGTAGTGCATACCTCCGAATACATAACCACCACCATCTTGCATTGTTGAAGTAGGATTCCATAATAAATCTCTACCATTACCTGGTTGTCCAACACCTAATTGAGAGTTTTCTCCAAATATCATATTTAGTCTTTGACCTGTTTCAAGATTAATAGCATAGCCTGGGAACCAACCCATACCATTAGTACCATCATTTAATGAATTACCATTCTTGTCAATAGATGGAGATCTTCTTAATTGGAATCTTTTTGCTCTACCAATAGTTTGCATTGTATCATCCCCCATTTCAATAACAGGACATCTTGTCCATTTTGTTTTATCATTGGTAAAAACAATATCAACAGAAGCTAAATTGTTCAAATTATTTGAAACAGTAGAGTATACAAATCCTGGGTCTAATCTCCATTTAACTGAAGCATCTGATCCCTGAGGACTTAAATGATAATAAGAGAATCCAGGGTGAGGAATAGTTGTTCCTTCATAATTAGTATATAATGAAGTTAATCTATATGGAGCCCACCAACCATTTCCAAATGATTCATAATCTCCTTTTTCATCAATTGAGAAGTTTTTATCAATATACTCCCATCCTCCATCATCTTTTCTAATCGAGTCTGTTGTTGAATAATAAAAACTTTGAGATAAATATTCAATTGTTTGTTCATCAGATGCTGTTACAAAGTTTCTTCTGATTTCCTCTGAAGCAAAACTACTTTTTGAACGAATCCAATTATAGTAAATACTTGCATCATTATCAGTTATACCATATAACCAAGTTTTGCTTGGATCTTTTGCTTTAACGCTTGAGAAAAGAGCTGTTCCTTCTGTTAAGTCTCCTCCAATAATTCTTTGTTGATTAACAACCTTATTATTTTCGTAACCTAATGGTTTAGCAGTTAATTGAGGATTAGTTAGGGATATTGAAATTCCTAATGGGAAAATAATTTGCTCATTTATATCCTTAATAATTCTATCCGAAACAATCTTATATACATCTTGTGTTTGACCATTTACCTTTGTAGTGAAAATAGGCAAATTAGTGTCTGCATTTTGTAATTGCCATCTACCATACATCATATCTGCAGTAGTATCAGAAGGAATTACTTTAATAATAAATGAACCTTGTCTTAGTTTTACAGGATCAACAACCTTAATATTTAATGGACCAAAATTCTTTTGGTAAACTAAATCTGTAATAAAAGCTTGAGGAGTTGGATCTTGTCCAGGTTTTCCCATTATCTTTTCTAAAGTTTCTGTCTTGAAATTAAGAACCATTCCCCCATTTCCATTTCCTTCAATTCTTGTAATCTCAGGACAAACTCCATAAGCAGATTGTACTAATGTACCACCTTGTTCAGGTTCTAATTGGTGAGGAATACCTACAACTGGAGTAATACTCATTCCATATCCTGTTTTTCTACTTGGCAGATAAGGTTCTTTTTGACCATCTATCTTAGTAGCATCATCTGGATTATATGTTTTAAAATTATTGTGAGCATAAGCAATAGCAACATAATAATACTTCTTATTATTTACAATTCTCTTATCATTAGTTGTTGCAAACTTATCTTCATTAATTCTAAAAGTATGTTGGATTCCTTGATTTAAACCATTAACCATAACCTTTGGAACAAGTCCACCAATATTATTATCCATTAGATAGTTTACTAATTTTCCTATTGGTTGATTATTTTCAGGATAGAAATTTTTAATATCACATTGACCTACTAATCTCGCCTTATCTTCATCATAAATATCAGCAACTGATACGCTTTGGTCTTTTAATTGGAAGATTTGATATCCTTCAAACTTATAGTTTTGATTGTAAGGTATCGTAGTATCAATAACTGTTACAATAGTATTATTTATCGTATCTACTACTTGTTTTGTAACATCATAAGAGCGAGGTATTCTAACATCAATTTTGTCAAAACTCTCATTATAGTTATTTGAAATAGGAGAGTCATTAGTTAAGAATAAAATTAATTCTCTATCTAATTCCTTAACAACTAAATCTGGAGCATCAGGACCCTCAAGAATATTAAAACAATTATCGAATAATGCTTGACACTTATCATCAATTTGTCTTAATAAAGTAACTGAAGCATAAGGACCACCTGATGGAGCTTGAGCAAAAGGAATCCCTACTGTAATATAGTTAATAGCACCTGGTTTTAATTCGAAAGGACCTGCCGACTGCATAAAACGTCTATCTCCTGAAGCATTATTTGATGACTCTTCTGTCCAGCCTCTTGTATCAGAAATATTTGGATCAACACCTTTAGTCCCCCAATTCCATGGGTCAGTATTTCCAGGGAACATAAAATCACATTCAATAGCAGTGTTTCCAGCAGAACCTAAAGCTCCTGTACCACCAAATGTCATTACTTCACCTGTTTTCCAAATACCTCTTAAGTAATTATAATAATCTGTAGCTTTATCAGGCTCTCCTCTTACTGAGTTAGAGCTGTTTTCGTAGTAAACAAAACGTCTCATACCAAAACGTTCATCATCTATAATACCATTACCAAAGTTTACACCATTAATATTCGCACCATTAGTAATCTTATCATCCTTATCGTACCAATACTTTTCAAATAAATCAGCATCACGAGTAATTAATAATGTGTCATATACCTTATTACCTGTTATTGGATCAATAACATCACTTCCATCAGGATTTTTCTTAGTATAATTTGCTAATAATTTTTGTCCATCAGCATCCTTCAATGCAAGATGAATATAAACTTTAGGATTATCCATTCCATCTGGATCTAAATAAGGACCTTGGAAAAAGTCAATCCCAATTGCAGGAGGGTTGCCTGAATAAGATCCTACTCCAGGACCATCAGTCGCCTTTCCATTATAACAATATCCTAATCCTCTTTTAACATCACAACCTACATAGTCATCAAATGCATATCCTAAATCCGGGTCAACCCACTGACTAAAATAAGTATTTTGAAGAGTAAAAGTAGAACGGTTGATAATTTCATAAGAATAGAAAGTCATATTATTAATTTCGTCATTCATATTGAATGCAAAAGCTTGAGCTCTAATTTCAAGACCGATTGGGTTTTGAGATTTAGATTCTGTATGAGCATTTCCCTTATCGTTAAAAACCCACCAAAGTGTCTCATCTCCTTTTAGAACTTGGTCAACAAGTATACCGCCTGTAACCTTTAACCCTCCTGTACCTATAGAATCTTCCATAGTTCTAATTGGATTATAAGGTTGACCTCCTTGTTTTGCTAAGATTGGACATAAATCACCATTTAAATCATAATAAGGATAGTCACCACTTTGTGGATTATATTCACCATCACCATCTACATCTCTAAATGGAGCAAGATATTTTGTTTGTTTTAATTGTGCATAATTATCTGGATGAGCTGGCCATTGATTGATAGCTTCTGTGTAATAAGAAGGATCTGTTGGGCCTGCAATAATTTGACCTTGTGCATTTTTTTGACATGCTCCGATAAATCTTTCAACCTCTGCTCTTGTTATACGAAAATGTTTATCCCATTTTTCACAGATTGATTTATTTACAGATGCATTTGCATCTACAGTTAAGGGACCAGGCCAGAAGTCATCTCCATCTTGTCCAAAACGAAGTGCAGCAACTCTTAATTGTTTATTTTCATCTTGACCTCCAATCCAAAGTGCAGCACAGAACATTGCAGTACTGTTACCGTCTTTAGGCACATAGTAGCGGGATGTATTACCATCATACCACATATTACCACCAGTGTTTATACGAGCTCTTACATTATTAATACTTAATTCTGCGGAACCTTGAGCTCTTCTACACCTTTCAACTCCAACCTCTGACTTAGGGCTTGAAGTTTTTTTAACCTGACCTACAAATTCCCTTGCATGAATTTGTCCAGACATCGTCAGGCCGATTAAAACCAAAGTTATTTTAAATATATTCTTCATATTAAAATTAATTTCATTTATTGATTACTAGAATGTATAAGAAACTCCAAGATATATCGTTCTTGGTCTTGAATAATTATAATATGAATTATTCAAAGACATTAAATAATAATCTCTGTATGAGGCTTCATTTAATTGATTAGCAATAATTGTTTGAGTTTCTGGGTCAGTTAAATATCCATTATCATCTGGGTCACCAGTAACTCCAAATACTCCTGTAACATTCTTTATATCAAGAACGTTCTGAACTCTTGCGAATAAGTTTAATGTAGTATTTTTCTTACCAATCATGATATTGTATGATTTATCAATTTGCATATCAATACGGAAAGACCAAGGAAGTCTAGCTCCATTATATGAACCTACAATAGTTTGTTGAGTATTACTAAAGTATTTTGTATAAGGACGACCAGATTGAGCAACACCTGTAATATTAACTCCAAAGTTTTGGAACCATTTTGTCACCTTAGCTCTATCTTCTCCATTTTCGTCTTTTACTTTTCTTGTAGTAGTAAATCCATTATAATCATTTCCTCCACCATATCTAAAGTCTAAACCAAGTTTGATTGCATGTCTTACGTCGTCACTAATTGGATTCAACATCTTAATATTAGGATATCCAGCTCTAATCAATGAAACAATAGTTGAAGTTGGAAGTCCAGAAGTTCCTTCTGCATATTGAAGTGTATAGTTAGCATTAATCCTAACATTTTTAGAACGTCTTAAATCATAATTAGCCGTTAACCCCTTTGTTGTACGGAAATCTTGATTACCATAAGAATAATATAAAGAAGTTGGGTCTGCTCCTACATATTGTACTAATGCAATCAAATCTCTTGTTTCTTTATAGTATGCAGAAATACCAATACCTGAAGATCTTGAAACCTGTTGTTGGAAACCTAACTCATAGTTAGTAATTCTTTCTGGTTTTAAATTTGGATTGCTTAAAACCGAACCAGATCTTCTTTCCATAAATAGATAATCTACATAATTAGCCTGCCAACCTCCTTGAGGTCTTCTTGCAATCATATCATAAGATGCTTTAAATACAGATTTATCAGATACAGGGAAAGAGAAAGCAATACGAGGCATCGCAACTACTTGAGGTTTGTAATCCTCAAATGCATCTGTAGAAATTTGAAGTGGAAGTCCTGTTTCATTTAATTTTCCTTTTCTAAAAGGAAGTGGTTGACCAGAAGCTCCAGCAATATCATTTGGGTTAGAAATAACTTCACCATTTGAATTATACCAATTATTACCATTTCTATATCCTCTAATAAATCCTGCTTTTTCTACATCGCTTGTTTGAGTTTGACCATTAAGATTATTTACATAAACTACATAATCATCTCCAATATTTGAAGGTCTGTCCGCAATATTTAACTCTCCAGCTGTATAAGAATCATATAATAAATAAGGATCCTTTAATCCCATTTGATTTCCATCAAATCTATCAACACGTAAACCAATATTAAAAATTAAATCTTTAAAATAAAATTGGTCTTGGATATATCCAGCCATATAAATTGGTTGCCATGCTCCAATTGTTCTCTTTTCAGGATTTGAAAAGAAATCTTGAAGATTTTGTTTGCCTTTTACAGCATTTCCTCTATGGTCATATCCATAATAACTTACTATTGAATTTCCTGAGTTAAATAATTCGTCTGCAGAGAACATATCCATTGTGAAAGTTGATGGATCATAGCTGTCAATATCAATAAAATCTGTTCCATTTACTGCTAATCCTAATTCTTGACGAATAGCTTTATCAAAAAATGTTTGGTCAGCAGCATTATATAATCTATTATAAGTTACATAAGGAATTGCTCCAGAATTATCTATATTTACTCTTGGATCGTCTGTTCTTAATTCGTCAACTAAATCTCTATATAATATATGGGAATTAGCATTTTGCTTCATAATTGTCCAAAGAGAAGCAGCATTTAAACTATATCCTCTATATGTAGATTGATCATATTGGAATCCAAATTCTATAGCATGAGGAAATTTTTTACCAATATCAGCAGAAACTTTAGCAGAAAGGAATACAAATTGACTTTCAGATTTTGAATAACTTGCTGTATTAACATTTACATTATTAAATAAGCTATAGATACCATCTGGTCTATCTCCATTAGTTAAACCTTGGAAAGATCTAATATTATCATAGTTATATAAATAACCTCTTATTGGTTCAAAACTTGGATCATTATATAATTGCCAAGTATATCTCGCAAGATTTGGATTATATTCAGATGGAGTAAAATCTACTTGATAATCTAACCATCCATTATGCTCCATAACATCTTGCATAACTCCGTCAATTTCTAAACGAGT
>Ga0265293_10002261_pt1 | contig 39310 bp, 47 predicted proteins | sample Munlanlewell138R_FD_192505 | JGI IMG/M metagenome (GOLD analysis project Ga0265293, IMG submission 192505) | Leachate microbial communities from a municipal landfill in Southern Ontario, Canada - Leachate well 138R | ecosystem: Engineered > Solid waste > Landfill > Unclassified | place: Canada... | reverse complement strand
CACGCTCCGCGCTTCGCTTGGGCAACCCCCTTCGGGTTGCATACCGCGTCCGAACTTGCCGGACTGTCCGCAGGGGCAGGATGGCGGGCGTTGCCCTTGTCCTACCCCTTTGACATAGGCTTGGTGGCCTCCACCGGCATCAAGGGTACGGCTGCGCCCACGGTCTCCCCCGTTCGGTACTCGCTGCGCTCCGTTCCGCGTGCGGCCTCGCCCGTGCCCTTGACTCCGCTTACTGCCTTTATAGGAAAAATATGATGCCTAAAAAAAACCATATTCACGAATTTCGTGAAAGCCTTATAGATTTAATGGTTCCTTTTATTCCGTTTTTAATACTTTGCTGGGGTTTTTTTCATTCTGATAATAAAGATAGGCCATATCGAAAGCATAAGGAGGTTTAGCTATGGATACTCCAAAATGGCTTAAATGGTTATTGGCCGTGGTGGTGTTCACCATCGCGTCTGTTGCTGCTGTTTGGCTTTCCGGTTTTTTCTTTTTTGCTTTAAGCAAATCGAATCCATTCGGCCAAACCGACTTTTCTACATGGTGGACATACTGGCAACACTATCAAGCCGATCTTGTAATAACTAAGCGATTGAAAGTTTCCGCTATTTTGGCCGCTGTAGTCGCTTACGGCGTACCAATAGTGGCTGTCATAGCCGCTATGCGAGAAGTTCGCTCGCTTCATGGCGAAGCACGTTTTGCAAATCCACAAGAAATTGAGAAAGCCGGACTGTTTGGCAATGCCGGTATTATTATCGGAAAATACAAAAACCGTTTTCTAATGTTTCCCGGGATGCAATTTGTTCTACTGGCCGCCCCGACTCGCTCGGGAAAAGGTGTTGGAATCGTGGTTCCAAACCTATTGAACTATAGCGAATCAGCAATTGTTCTTGATGTGAAATTAGAAAACTTTCTTATCACGTCAAAATTCCGAGAAAAACATGGCCAAGAGGTTTTCCTTTTCAACCCATTCCCCCGAGAAGACAAAAAAAATTCTGGCTACAAAACGCACCGATATAACCCCCTTGGTTATATTAGCGACGATCCAAGACAACGGGTCACTGAAATTTTGTCCATTGGCTATGCGCTATACCCGGGTGCAGGTAAAGACGCTTTTTTCGATGATGCAGCTCGGAACTTGTTTTTAGGCTTGTGTCTTTATTTGTGCGAAACGCCTGCATTACCCCGCACAATTGGCGAATTATTGCGCCAATCTTCCGGCAAGGGCCAGCCGATTAAAAAGTATCTAGAAGGCTTGATTCTTGAACGTAACTATCAAGAAGAAACCAGCTTTGATGACGAAGGCGAAGAAGTTGTAACGCTTGTACCCATCGAAGTATGGGACGGACAAGGCTTACCACCGCTGTCAATGGAATGTGTCGATGCCTTAAATCGTTTCACCAGCACATCAGACAACACTCTATCGAGCATTTTAGCTTCGTTTAACGTGCCTTTAACAATTTGGGTTAGCCCGATTGTTGATGCTGCAACATCAGAAAATGACTTTGATATACGCGACATACGCAAAAAACGAATGACGATCTACATTGGTATCCCGGCTAATAAGCTGGCCGAAGCAGAACTTCTAATCAACTTGTTTTTTTCCCAATTGATTAACCTCAATACCGATGAATTGCTTCACGCCAAACCCGAGTTGAAATACTCGGCTCTACTGCTACTGGACGAATTTGCTGCTCCCGGTCGAATTGGAATTATTGATAAAGCAAATGCTTATATGGCCGGGTATGGCCTGCGACTCTTAACGATTATTCAATCGCCAGGGCAAATTGAAGCTGAACCCCGGAAAGGATATGGAAAAGAAAGTGCCCGGACGCTAATTACTAACCACGCTTGTCAAATTATTTATACGCCTAGAGAACAAAAAGATGCTAACGAGTATTCAGAAATGCTCGGGACATACACTTTTAAGGCAAAAGGCACGAGTCGCCAGCTCGGGGGTAAGTCTGCCGGTGGTCGGGGCGAATCTGAATCAGATCAAAAGCGTGCCTTGCTTATGCCTCAAGAACTTAAAGAAATGAGTCAACGGGAACAAATTATTAGCTTGGAAAATACCAAAGCGATTAAATGTGAAAAGATTGCCTATTTTGCTGACCCTGTTTTTATTGATCGCCTTAAATCAGTTGCCCCGGCATTAGCAGCACTGGGAAAAAGACTGCCGACAAAAGATGAATTAGAACGCTGCTGGGGCGCTGGTGAATGCGCCTCGGATGTACCGTATCTCGATCTCGATCTTCATGAAGCAGTAGTCCAAGCTCGTACCCGTGAATTAAAGACATCTGACGTAGCAAAAGGCATTGATCTTCGCACTCTAGCCCTAGATTTTTCTAAAGTGCCATTTCTTGATGGCGAAGGAATCGACGCCGAACAAGTTGAAGCCTTTGTTGACGGATTTTTTGACGCGCTCGATGCCAGCAACGACTACACCGATGAAGTGCCGGAAACTGACGAAGACGGTGCTAGCGAACGACCTAGCGACGAAGAACTGGCCGCACTGGACGCCCTAGCAAATGAAGAAAGCCAAGACGAAGACCTACCACCCAGTGATGAAGAAATTGCAGCCTTAGACGCCTTGGCAGCAATGGACGGCGAGCAAAATCCTATAGAAAACAGTATCGCACCGATTGATGATTTTCTTGGTCATGACCAAACTGATTTGGAACCAACCGGGCCTACTGACGAAGAACTTGCTTCAATGATGGATGATTTTACGCCACCTGATGACGACATGATGGATGAAACTGACATGCTGGCCGCTATGGAACAAATGGATCAAACGCCAGTGTATGAAGGCAACGAAGATAATGGGCTAATACTTGATTTAAGTGTACTTGACAAGCCTTTAGCTTCAATCAAAAATACGGATTAGGCATTGATTTTGACAGTCGCCATTATGGCGGCTGTTAATACGGGCGCAGCCCAAGGGTGACTTTATCGAGAGTCACATTTTTATTTAGTAGGAGCCACACAATGAATGATCGCACTGCAAATACCTCTACGGGCCAACAGCGTAATAAAGTTGTCGGAAATTATCTTCACAAGATTGAAGAAGTTCCGAAAGAAGTTCGGGATTACGCAATCAACAAATTAAACCCAGTTGATGAAATTGGGGATCGTATAAAAGACGGGCAAGGCAACCCCATTACCGCCCGAGTTTCTACCGCAAAAGAAAATGGCAGTTATTACGGCCCAGTGATTTTGAATAATGAAAAATACATTGTTCAAGCTGTTGGAAAAGAACGGCTTTCAGCCGTGGTGCATAACAAAGATGATATTGCATTGCAGGGCGCTTCCTTGGCTCTTTTAGACGCCAAAAAAACAATGAACGGCACTAGCATTCAAGTTCACTATAGCGGTGATAAAGCCAAGGCTTACCACTGGGCAGACAAAACCAAACAAGTTTCTGAACCGGCCAAAAATATAGCTGAAAAAGCAGCAGAACCCACGCCAGTAAAAGAGGCTATGAAAGCCGAAGACTTCATGCAACAAGCCGCTGATTACGCGAAAACACATATCAAAAATGCAAATCAACGTGAAGCTTTTTTGAAGCATCTTAATAATGTTACTGAGCAAGCATTTAACCAAGAACAGCCTCAACAAGTAAAAGCTAAGGTTGCCCCCGCGCCTGAACAAACGAAAACCGATTCAGGCATTGAACGATAAGGAGCGGGATCATGGATAGTATTAAATTGAATGCTTTGGAAAAGTCAGTAAATGAACAACTCAAGACTGTAGATTGGGAAGCCGCAAAACTTGAAACACCTATTTCTGTGCCCAATCTTGACCAACGACTGTATGACGATCTGAATCAATTATCGAAAAACGATTTTGAGAAAGCGGCGAAAGCATGGGAAGAACACGCTCCGAAAGATACCATCGCCCCGACTTTTGTTGATCGTGATTGGAAAAAACAGATTGATGAAACCCGACAAATTACTGATGCCATTAAAGTTTCAGAACGCGGCCCATCCTACGGCGTAATGACGCTGGATGATAAAACTGTCACTTCGATTCGATTTGAGCAAACCGAAAAGGATGGCGAAAAAGCCTTTAATGTGTCATTTCATCTAGGCAATAAAACGGTTGATAAGCTCAAGGGCATTGATGCTGATACGCTGGCGAATGTCGCTGGCGACAAAAACGCGAAAACAATTATTGAACATGGTGAAGCCAAAGGATCGCTAAAAGGCGAAGAACTGTTAAACGAATACGGAATAACGCCTGAAGAAAATGAACGCAGAGCTGCTCTAAAAGAAGCCCGCAAAGCTGCTGAAATGATTAGATCAGAAGAACACGAACCCGACGCCCCGGATGAAAAAAACATCGTTGAGCGCGTAACTGAAAAAGACCGAGAAGTTATCGACGGTAAAGAAGCCGTTGCACGCGCTAACCTGCTTCGCCAGCGTGAACGCGAACAATTTGACCGGGAACAAGAAGCTCTTGGCCTCAAAGCTGAAAGCAAAAGTCTTGAAGTTGAAAACTTATCTGCAAAAGCTGTATCGCAAGACAAAGCTAACGACTTTGCAGAAAGCCGGGGCGATATAAGTTACCGGGATGCTCAACAACTAACCGAACGTGAAAAAAACCGACAAGTCGAACTAATGGGCCAAGTCCATGCACAATTTCGCGTAGCAGGTGCTAAGTTTTACTTCAAAGATAAACCCGGTGAAGTCGCCCTGAAAGACAAAGGCGAACGAATGGTTTCCGCAACTAACGATGATCGTGTTGCAAAAGCAATGGCGACAATGGCCGAAGCGAAAGGCTGGAAAACAATCAAGGTTTCTGGCCACCCGGATTTCAAGCGTGAAGTCTGGATGGAAGCGAACTTGCGAGGGATTGAAGCTCGCGGCTATAAACCATCCGAACAAGACTTGAAAGATTTAGAAGCTAAACGTGAACGTGCCATGCTTAACACTGTTGAACATGACAAAACGACACGCGAGCGCAAGACAGTTTCAGCGCGAGAAAGCAGCCCCGCAGAGGCCACAAGAAACAACGACAAGGCTACGGCTGGGCAAACCATTGAAACAGTCGCCAAAGCCGCTGTACGGGCCTATGCGGGCAAGGTTCTTGAGCATGGTGTAGCTCCCTACAACCATGATCCAAAAGAAAAACCCAATTATTTTGTGAAGATGCAAACAGACAAGGGCGAAGAAACGGTTTGGGGCGTAGACCTGAAACGGGCCATGACCGAAAGCAAGGTGAAAGCTGGTGATGATGTAAAGCTACAATATGAGGGGAAAACAGCCGTCACCGTTGAATCTATAAAACGGGATCAAGCCGGTAAAGCTATTGGCTCCGAAAAAATCACAGTGAATCGCAACCAATGGAATGTCCAAAAATCAGAGAAAGCACAGGTTGCCGAGGCAGTCGCTTCGGCCTTGATTGATGCCAAAGTAAAAGACCCTGCACAACGTGAAGCCTTAAAAGCGGCTGTTGGTGCTCGTATCGCTGAACGTGACAAAGAAAATACAGTACCTGCCATCGCTGTATACGATAAAGAAGCTCCAGCCAAGTCACAACAACAAGAGCGCACCGGGCCTGTGGTTGAGCGAAACGCAGAGCGGACAAGATGATGGATTATCTACGCTGAAACTGTCTTGAAAAACGAAAAGCGCCTTGATTTACAAGGCGTTTTTTTTAACTCTCAATTTATACCGCTCAAATTTATGGTGACTAAATTTCACACCTGGTCGATTGGATCTGTCGCCAAATTTAACGACAAGTCATTAGCAAGACAGTTTCAGCGCGGTTTTTGATTACAAAACGCCTGCCAAGATATATAATCTTGGTTTCACAATAAACACATATCGGAGTCACAAAATGCTTAGATTGGTTATGGTTTCTAGTGTCATTTTATTAACTGCGTGCTCGTCGCCGCCAAAGCCCCCTATTGTTGATGGTTCAAATCGTCATGCTGTAAACACACCAGAGACAGCCGAAGTTATTGCATTACGGGCAAAGCTCTTGCAATCAGAAGAAAGGCTTCGCGTTGAACAAGCTCGGCCTGTGGTATCCCCTGCCCGTTTACGTCCAGCACCAGTATTAGCAGAAAACCAAACTCGAACTTTTAGCGCACATTTTCCATACAACGGCACCAATTTCCGATTGGATGCGGATGACTCCGCTCAAATGTTGCCACTATTGGGAAAAGCTAAAAGAATCGAAATTCGCGGAAGAACTGACGGACAGCGCCCAAGTGTTGCGGATGAAAAGGTAGCCTTAAATCGCGCCCTATCCGCTCAACGGTTTTTAATTGGCCAAGGTGTTTCCCCAGCAATTATCTCGGTTAATTATGTATCGGCGGGTGATTATGTTGCAGACAATCACTCACTGATAGGTAGATCGCAGAATCGCCGGGTAGACATTGTTATTTTCCGCTAACCGAATTGCTCATTAAAATAAGGATTCACCATGAAAAATAAAATTGTGCTAACCGCTCTCTTGGGCCTGCTAACAATAACGACAAACGTACAGGCTAATGATAAATCTTGCGGAACAATTCTTTGCTTAGGCGGGACAATGCAAGGTGGTAATGGCGGGGCAATGTGCAAACAATCTATTCAAGATTATTTTGATATTGTGAAATACAAAAAGAAGAAAAAATTTGACAGAGGCCGAACATTCAAGGCTAGAGCCGATTACTTAGATTCATGCGAAAGCGAAAATGCCGGTGAAAAAGCCCGTATCCAAGCAAAATACGGTTTTATAGAACGCAATCCGGGATTCTAATCATAAGCTCTCGATTGTGGGGAAAGCCGGAAACAGCTTTCCCCTATTTTATTAGGATGATTACTTATGGAATCAGCACATAACGAAACAATGCACGGCGTTTCTTTCAGTGAGTATAGGCTGTCGTGGGTAGCGTACATTCAAGCATTGATAGTGTTTTTTATACTATGCGGTATCGGTGTCGGCCTCGGCATTTTTAATCAAGCACTAAGCATATTTGCAGTAATTGCGTCTTTCATAGTTTTTGCTTATCAAGTCCTGTACTTGCGAAGCATGGTTCTATTTACAAATGATGATGGCGTTTGGTTGTATCGAGGTGTATTTCCTTGGGACAAGGGCATCATTGGCGTTAAATGGCGCGACATTGAAGATGCTGTTTTTTATACTGGTTTCGTAAGCTGGGCATTTAATTCGTATTCAATAAAAGTTGGCCACCGCTTCACCAAAGCCAGCGAATTAAGTATTCCGAATGTAAGAAACGGGAAAGATGCTGTTGGACATATCAATCAAATTCACCGCGAAAGGCTAGACAATTCAGGTGAAACATACCGATAAAACAACCGAAACAGAAAAAGAACGCGGCTATCCGCGTTTTTTTTCGTCTATCTAACGGCTCATATCTTCGGCTCTTTGCGCTCTACTCTGCTCTTGATTTGGTTTTTTGCTTTTTGATTTTTCACGATCCAGCTCAAGCCCTGCTTTTGCCTCGGCCTTTCGTAGACTTTCAACAAGGTTTTCATGCTGCGTAATAACTGGCGGCATTGCTTTCACCAGCCGAACAATATCAAGCGCCAATTTTTTATCTTCAACGTCCCCGGTCGCCAACGCCCGCGCTACTTGCCCATAAGCATGTTGGGTTTCCTTGCGTGCTGTTTCGATTTTGGCTTGGGCTGGGTTGTTATGTTTCTCGCCGTTTTCTAGCTCTGCCTCTGCTGCAAGTTTTTGAGCCACAGTGACCTTAGCCGGTTGCTCCCGGCTGCCTTGCTCGTAATCCGCGTTTATGTGCCTAATAGCTTGCTTCTCGGCCTTCTGTACAACTCCCCGCGCTCGGCGCGGTGTGGCATTCGCTTCGATCCCTTCGTCTCGTAATTTTTCCGCAAACTGCTCTCGCCAATATTGCAAATCACCCTTGCGTGGATTCAATCGAATCCCATCATTTCCAACGGCCTTAACAGCTAGGTGAACGTGCGGATGTTTTTCATCGTCATGTGTTGCAAAAACATATTGATGATTGTCGAATTGTTCTTTTGCAAAGGCGCGTGCAGCTTGCGTAACCGCCTGCCTATCTGTGCCCTCGGGCATAGACAATACGATATTAAAAGCCTCTCGCCGCTTTTCGCCCTCGTAAGGAATGCCAATTCTGCCTTTAGCCCATGCGTCCCTCACGTCCCGCACCGCTTCTACGCCTTTATGTATATCGCCATTTTCATCTTCTAATACAACGTCACCGTTACGCGATATGTAATCCATGTGCGCTTTAATGTGCTGCATGTTTTTACCACCACCGGAAATCTTCACCATGACCTCGGGCGCTTTATTAGCTGTCCGTGTAAGTTTTTCCCTTGTGGCTGGGCCATTAGGTTTAGGCACTGGCTTAGCCGCTTGAGTGCTACCGCCACTGCGCACGTTTCGCCCTCTCGATCCCTTAACCGGCGAATAATAAAGCCGGTCGCCCCAGTCTTTAATAATGCCGTCAATAACGGATTTGCTCATTCGATGTCCCACCGCTCGATGCTGGCCCTAATTGCACCGCTCACTGTTTCAGTATGGATGTCGATAATCTTCCGAAGTTTTTCGATTGATTCAATAGTCACTGAATCACGCCGTCCTTCGTGCATAGCCTTAGCTACTTGGTTTAAGTTTCGCCCGATGGCAAGCAATTGATAATTGGACTCGCCCAGCGCATCAATCTCTTTCATACCGAACTGGGGTTCTCGGGTTAGTCCCGCTCGAATGGCATCGACAACCCACCGTCTTTGAGAACACCTTTCAAGGTTTGAACGCTCAAGCACTGCCGCCTTTTCTGATTTTGTCATGAGAATTTCAAATCTAACTTTAGGCTCTCCATCTGGTGCCTCGCCTGTTTGTTGATAAGTTTTGACCGGCGGGAATAACTCGGCTTTTTTAAGCTGCTGTTCCACTGCCTCTTTTATTGCCGTACTCGGTGCCTTTCCAAGTGTGGCGCAATAGGTTTCCCAGCGCTGTTTGGTGTCGGCCCCTAGCCTGACACTAAGGATCGGGCTTTTCTTTTCTATGGTCATGGGCGAAGCCTTCAAAAGTGGGGGGGAAATCGAATGTCTAGCGGAGCGTGTGACATTCTACCGGCGGTTAGCCTATCCTGCAATAGTCCTCACCCCCCCTCTACTTTTGGTCATGACCAAATTTCTTTTGCTCTTTTGTCCTGTAATGTGATTTTGAAAGCGCCAGAAAACGATCTGTGAAGAAATTCAGGCATGAATTAGTTTCGGGCAAAAAAAAACCGCCAATAATGGCGGTGTCGATCAAGCTATAACGTACCTATCTCATAGGCTGACAATCTACTTCGTTTAGTTTAGAACCGACTTTAAGCCCGTCACGTTCAAACTGGCCCTGTGAAAGCTCCAACGCATATTTGGCGGGCTTCATCGACAAATGATATTTATCGGATTCTGGTTTCATATCTTCGATAGCAAACAAAACGCCATCAGCCGAAACAAAAGCAATTGATAAGGGTACTCGGGTATCTCGCATCCAAAATGCAAGTTTCCCGGGTGGATCAAAAGCAAACAGCATTCCCGTCCCTGCATCATCCAGATTAGAAAGTCCTTTCGCTTGCTGCTCCTTAGTTCGTGCAATGGGTACACTCTGCAACCTGACTCCATTAGAAAACGTCAAACTGCAAAGCTCCTGACTTTCGGCTGCTTGCGTCTGCTGCCCAAGGGCAACAAACGCAATCAATGCTCCCGCTTTCAATATCGCCGGGGCCATAGTCATTTTTCAGAATCTGTAAGCATATTTATTTTGCAAGCTGCGGCATCAACTTCTTGATCGCCGCTACCATCCTCAAATCGGATGTGAATCAAGCCCGGCGTAGTAGGGCGACGATTTAGCAAAATCATTGCTTCCCGGCCATCAAATTCAACTAACAGCAAAGGCTTTTTGAGTTTGTTCGGGTCGGTAATCGTTGGCCCTTTATCGTCCTTTTCAATATCCGGGTTATGAAACGGTAATTTGCTAACAGTAGGATCACCTTCTTCCGTATCTATTTCGTTCGTATCGGCTTCGTCTCTAAGGCACGCTAAACCTTGGTCATGACCAAATTCTGCTCCGGCATGGTCGTTTTCGGCATGGTCGTTTTTTTCTCGCGCCTTATCGCTTTCGCTTTCGTTCTGGCTCTCGCTTTCACTCGCCAGCGGCACAGGTTTTTTCTTGCCTTTCAATTCATCAGCTAATTCTGAAACACCTTTGCGCGTAACTTCTATTTGATCGGCACACCATGCATCCACTTCCTTCGGAAATTGATTGTGCAAGCTGCGTAGCTCATACAGCGTTTTAGGTGACGTACAAAGGCCACTGCTGTACACGTCTTCAATGCACGCGGGCAAATCAATTAAGGCTAAGTGTTGTGTAATTACTGCCCCGTCTTTGCCAAGGTTTTTTGCAATAGCACTTTTCTTGTCGCCTGCATCCAAACGCTTTTGGATAAACAAAGCCAGCTCCATCGGTTTCAAATCGTCGCGCTGGATGTTCTCGATTACCTGATCGTAATCATCGTGCGATTCGTCAACGAAAGCCGGGATGGTTTCACGGCCAGCAGCAACCGAACCACGATACCGCCGCGCACCATAGTTGAGCATCCACATACCCGGCTTGCTTGGGTGGCTGCGAACCGATACAGGGGTTTTAACACCACGCTCTCGAATGCTGTCGGCCATTTCAGTCATGGCCTCCGGCGTAAATTCTTTACGCGGCTGATCTGGGTCTTCTTCAATATCAGAAAGTGAAATTTCAAGCGGCTTGCCTGTTGGCTGTGCCAAGGCAACCGCTGCCGTTGCTGTTGGTTTTTCTTCCAAAGCAGATAAATCAAGGGCCATTAGTGAACCTCCATAATCGAAGCGATTTTTTCAAAAATTGGTTTAATTTGTGCCCATGCAGTAAAGCCGCTTGTCTTGCCCAGTTTCCAAATCGGAATGCCTGCGGCCTGCGCTTCTGGTACGGCTGTTGTTTCTTTGATAGCAGCAAACCCGCCCGCATCCATCGGGATCAGCAAGTTTGAAAAGTGCTTTGAAAGTGCGCCAAAATTTTCGCGCTGAAACGGTGTTGGTTTAACCAGATTTGGCAAAATGCCTATCAATTCCAATTTCGGATTGATAGCCGCCTTGATTTTGCGAATGCCGATTGTGTCGTGATTCAACAAATCGCCAATGCCGTCGATTGCTTCTTGATTAAGCTGCAACGGGGATAAAACGTAATCGCTGACAACCAATGAGGCAATTTGTCGAATGTCCGGGTTGGGGTTTGTGTCGATGATGCAAATATCAAAATCGTTATTCACAGCCTGCAAAAAAGATTGCAAGTTCGATGCAAAACTATTGTGTTTCTCGCCCTGCTTTTCCATTTTTAGCAGTTCCGCGTTATCAGCCGCGACCAGTACAAAATCTGCTTCTTCAACACCACCGACCTTGTGAGTCAAAAGGCGGCTAGCTGGCATTTGTGAAACAGTGGCAATGCTTCCCGTTTTGAGTGCTTTTGAACTGTTGTGCTGGTGATCGAAGTCGATCAGCAATACGCGCTTTCCCATTACTAAATAGAAAAAATAAGCTAACTGGACGGCTACCGCTGACTTACCTACGCCGCCTTTTTGGTTTGCCATTACGATTGATTTCATGCCCCAATGCTCCTAAGAAATGTACGAACTGTTGTCGGTGAAGTTGAAACGCCACTTTCTTTCAAAAATGCGACGATTTGGTCAATCGTGTAACCCTTGTCCCGAAGGGTTTGCATCTGTCCAGAAAACGGCTCTAGTGCTGAACTCGAAAGCCTTGGTTTCTCGCGGCGCATAAATTCTTCAATGCGCAGCTTTTCGGCCTTGGCTAAAAATCGTGATCGAATAACGCTTGCTTGCTGCGGTGACATCGTGTGCGCCTCTGCCGCTTCCGACAGAGCCACACCTTCAACGATTAACGCCATCGCAACACCCAAGGATCGCTCCGACCACTTGCATTTGGACGCCACGCGCTCAAACTGCTGTGCATCCATCCTTTGGGTTTGGGATGTCATGAGTTATTTACCTGCCCACTGATCGCGTTTTTCTTTACCCGGCGCACCGAATGCAAAATCCTCAACAATGAAGTTGTAGCCATAAACGGTTTCACCGTTTTTTTCGTAATCGTTGTTTTCCACGCGGTAATCAATAATCAATTGATCGCCTTTTAATGCGTTTTTAGCGATAGCTTCGCCTTTTTTCCCAAACGCTGTGAACTGGATAGCCACCGAACGCTCGCGGCTCTCTCCTGTTTCCTTGTCTTTGCCCGCGTATTCATTCGTTATTAGCGTGAAACGGGTTACTGATCGGTCGCCAGTACCTGCGACTGTTGCCGGGCGAGCAAGGTTGCCCACGAAAACATTCTTTTGCATAAGGTGGAACTCCTACTATGGATTTGCGCAGCCACGTTTGACCGCCAGCAAATTATAACACCAATAAAACAAGTAAGGCAACAACAGTAAAACAATATAAAACATAATAAAAACCAAGAAAGGGAATAAAGCTACCGAAAACAGCGGCTTAGACAAGAAAGCGCAACCGCAGGCATAGCTATTCGGTAGCAATTTGAAAGCAAAAGATCACAAGACGCGATTTAAGAGGCTTAAAGCCAACCCCTAGCCTTCGGTATAGGTAATGCCCTTAAAAGCTCGTGGCAAGCCGCTACGCTCGTTATAAGGCATGATATTGAGCCAGCAACCCCCCTTTACTGCTAAACCGCTTTTTACGGCCTTTCAATTCACGCTGTCGGTTCTAGCATGAGCGCGCACACGCGCCGGGCTGAGCGGGCGACTGGCGTAGCCGGTCGGGCGTGATTTGTCCCGGTCTTAGCGCCCTGAAAGGGTGGCCGCTTGCGGCCATACCGCCCGGCTTGCCGGGTGGGACGCTTAGACCATGCTTATCACTGAACTTTGTTTGCTCTTTGCTTCTCTGGCCGTAGGCCAGCCGGTGGGAACATTTTGCTTTGGCTTTGTTTTTGCTTTTTGAACTTTGTGCCTACGCTGTAATTGTTTTATTCACGGTGGTCGTGCCGCACTGCACGGCGTATGCCGTGCTTCAATGAAGCTATGGCCGTAGGCCATCCAATATTTAGGCTGACGCGAAGCGGCGGGGCGTAGGGAGCGTAGCGACCGAAGGGCAGGCGTGTTTTTGCCGCGTTTCGCGGCGATGCTTTGACGTTGTTCACAACGGCACGCCCTTAACTACAGGAATCTTTAATAAAGGAAAGAAAAAGCTAAAGGCAAAAGCTATAGGGGCGCATGTTTACGATTGCCATAATAGCCAACGCTGGTAAGGCTTTGCGGGCTTTTTTCGGCTTCATGCGCAAGACAGTTTCAGCGTAACTGCAAGACAGTTTCAGCGCGACGCGCAAGACAGTTTCAGCGCGGCAATCTGTGGGTAACTGTTTTAGGTTCTTATAAATCAATGACTTGCGAGCAAGACAGTTTCAGCGTGGATAACTTCAACAATCCACAAGGTTATCCACAGAAACACCATGATTAGGTGCTTTGGTTGGTGACGATGGCCAGCTCTCGATCTCGTACCTTTGTCACCAATGGCCACGCTCCGCGCTTCGCTTGGGCAACCCCCTTCGGGTTGCATACCGCGTCCGAACTTGCCGGACTGTCCGCAGGGGCAGGATGGCGGGCGTTGCCCTTGTCCTACCCCTTTGACATAGGCTTGGTGGCCTCCACCGGCATCAAGGGTACGGCTGCGCCCACGGCCTCCCCCGTTCGGTACTCGCTGCGCTCCGTTCCGCGTGCGGCCTCCCCCGTGCCCTTGACTCCGCTTACGACCAGACGCGGCGGGGCATGAATAAAAAACCCGGTACTTCACCGGGTTCACTGGTGACAATCTTGTATTGACCAGGCGGCGAAGCTGTCGCCAATCAATTGTCTGTCTTCGGGCTTTTGCCCGGTTTAACAGCCGGGGCGGGCTTCAATGCAGCCATTAAGTTCGCGTTTTGGGTCGTGGTGGCCTCTAGTTGACCGCGTAGGGTGGCGACTTCCTCGCGGGCTTTGGCAACCTCTGCCCGGGCGGCCTCTAGCTTCTCTCCGGCTTTATGGATTTCTTCGGTTGCTCGGTAAAATTGCTGGCTGTGGTTGTCGGCTGCTGCTTCGGCTTTGGCTGTTTTAGCGTTTGCTTCTGCCAGTTTGGCGGCCAGCTTCGTGCTTTCTGCCTCGGCCAGCTCCTGCCGTTGCTGGGCTTTATCGCGCTCAATACGCACCCGGTCGGCATCGGCTCGAAGATTGTCGGCGGCGGCATTGGCTGCTGTTGCGGCGCTATCGGCCTCGATGTGTGCATGATCCAGTTCGGCGCGTAGTTCACCTGCCCGGCGTTCGACTTCTTCGGCTCTCTGCTCTGCAAGGTGTACGGCCTGCTGTGTTTCGCGCAAGCTATCACGCATTTCTGTAGCAATTGAGCGGGCTTCTTCTATATCGGCTCTAGCTGTTTGAAGTTCGCTATCAAGGTCTGCAATGCGGATTTCTGCTTTCGTCAGCTCTAAGGCTTGCGCCTCGTAGGCTTCGGACTGCTCGGCTGAAAGCTGGATCAAGTCGGTTTTTTCCATTTCAAAAGAAACTTTGGCGGCATCGAGCGATTCGTTAGCCAGTTGCTGCGCTGTCTCCCAAAGGCTTTGACCTAAATCTTGAACAACGCTATGCAGTTCAACCGGTAGCGGCTCGCGCACCGCTTGAACCTGCTTACGCTGATTCTGCCGCCATTCTTTCATGCCCTCGACCACGTTATTCATACCGGCTCGGCTCTCCTGCCGCACCGCTTCAACGCTGGGGTATTCGCCCGTTTCACTGGCTGCGTGCAAGCTGTCGGCTGCGGCAAAAATGCGTTCTTTGATCTCACTGGACATCGCCATTTTGTAGCTCCTTCTGTCTAACTGTAATAATAATAGTAATAATACTACTACTATTACTACACTGCAAGAGTTAAAAAAACGGGTTATCCCCGTTGCTTCCTCGTCACCGGGTTAAGTATGCCCGGGCATCGTTCAATGTCTCTGCAATGTTATTGGCCCGGGTTACTAGCGCTGAATAGCTCCCGGCCAGTTTGTCGAACTCCTGCGCTCGCACGATCCCAGCCCGGGCACTCGCTATTTCTTTCGCATCACATCCAACGTAATCGCGGCGTCGGGCTTCGCCGTTTTTCTGTGGGTAAAGTAAATATAAATACTTTGGTTCGCCCTTGTTGTCCTTGCGCCAGTGTTCCGTCGCGTAGATCAAGCCCGCCGTTTCTAGCTTGGCCATTGCTGCAACGACTTTAGCAATCCGGCTTTCAAGCGCCCCGATTAGCTCCGGCATATCTGCGACCAGCTCGACAAGTGCCGCCGTGTGGTTTTTCGGGCGCGGTGTCATAGCCTAACCTCCTAGCAAGGCGTTTCGTACCGCCATCAGTAACCATGTAACAGTAAGGACTCCGGCCCCGGCCAGTAGCGCACACCAGAAAACAAATTGAACGTAGACAAGACCAGTGCCGACGGCCAGCACGGCATTAAAAATACGATGTGCAAGCCTTGCTATTAAGTCATCTAAAAAGTTCATGGCTGACTCTCCTGTCAGTTACTAGCCGGTAATCCGGCTAGATAAATTGATTTTGTCGCACGTCCAAATTATACCATCTTGGTTATTGCTCGTCACTCGTTTTGGCTTCATTAAACCGCGCAATAACAAGTTTTGCAGCCCATAGCCCGGCATCGTTTAACTGTCGAACCCATGCGCCCCGGCTTGGCGACCATTTGAACGCTTCGCGTTTCAAAATGGCGCGGGTGGCTTCGTCTGGCTTGCCGTCAAAAATGAACATCACGCGGTTTTCGGTTGTATCCTCGCGGTAAGTGTAGCCCTCGGCCTCCTGCTCCACCTCTGCGCGCTGGCTGCGCTTCTCCAGCTCGGCAATGCGGCCTTTGATCCGCTTCATATTAGCGTTGTTATTCGTTAGTGCATAAGCTGGATAACCGACACGGCCAGCAAAATCTGGCTTGATTGCTCCGGCTGCCTGCGCCTCGGTTAAGCCAATTTCAAGCAATGCTGCCATCTGCGTTTCCGGTGTTTTGTTCGCCCGAACAGCCTTATTTGCGGCTTTCATTTTGTTTTGCGCTTGCTCGGCTTTGTCCAGCTCGGCGCGTAGTTTTTGCACGGCGTCCGGGTCATCGCTAGAAATACCGCCTTTACCTACACTTGCGGCTTTTCGCTCGTAGTGCTTGGCCTTATCTTGTGCAGCAACCGCCTTGCCAAACGTGTTATCAATTCGACCACGGAAATTACGGTCGCGGCTTTCGCTGTGGTGTCCAACTAAAATTGGCTGTCCAAAAGGGATTGCCCCGGCCATGTCACGCGCCCGGCCATGCAATTCGCGGCTTTCGGTTTGTGCTTTATCGGCCAGTTCTTCGTATCGCTCGCGCCTGGCTTCCATGCGTGCTTCATAGGCGTTCAACTCCCGAGGGTTTTCGGTAGCTGTTAGCTCTACGCTTTGGCTTTCAAAACTTGCTTTGCAAGATGCTTGAGCCGGAGCTTTTGATTTTTGCTGTTGATTTTGTGTTTGGTGAGTCATGTCATTACCTGCCTTTGTTTGTGTGAACTTGCTTCGCTGAGTGCCTTTCGCCGTAATGCCCGTAGGCTGGCCGGACAGGGCAGGGGAGCAAGGGAGAAACAGGAGGCCGCACGCGGAACGGAGCGCAGCGAGTACCGAACGGGGGAGTGTTTCAGGGCATAGCCCGGCCCTTGATACGCTGACAGGGCTGGACAACCGTTTAGGGCAGGCGAAAGGTATTCAGCGATGCCACGCAATAGCCAAGGCGGTATGGACGTGACCACGGCATGAATCAGCGGGAACCGCTAGCAGGTGGGCAGAGCCCGCCTTGAACTTCTAGGGCATTAGCCCGGCAGCAGTCTCGGAACGAGTCTGCTTGTGCTTTGCTCTGCTTTGCTTAGAACACTGCGATTTATCGCGGTGTGCATAAATGGGCCAGCAAGCAAGCCCGCTTTGGTGACAGGGGATCAAGCTGCAGGAATGCAGCTTGTCACCAATGTTTTATATAAGGCCGTTTTCGGCAAACGAAGTTGTTTTTGAACCGGCCACAATGATGTGGTCGAGCACTCTAATTTCAACTAATTCCAACGCCGCTATAAGGCGCTTGGTTAGTTGTTCATCGGCATCGCTTGGCGATAACGAATGGCTCGGATGGTTATGCACGAAAATTACATTTGAGGCATTAAGTCGTAAGGCTGTTTTTACGACTTCCCGTGGATACACGGATGCTGAACTAACTGAACCACTGAACATTTCCTTATATTCGATAAGGTGATTCTGATTGTCATTGAAAATGACTCCGAAAACTTCGTGTTCTAGCCCTGCTAACTTTGCTACGACAAAGTTTTTAACTTGATTTGGGCTAGTAAAGGCTTCGCCCTTTATAGCCAAGCAGTCAGCAGCTTTCCTAGCTGCGGCTAATACTTCGGCTGGCGTGGCTACTTCGTAGGCACCGCTAGTAGTTTTGATATAAAGCGGCTGGCCGCTGTCCACGTTGTCGAACGACAATTTGATCTGGTGCATAAGTCAATCTCCGATTGTACTGGGCAGGATTGCCCTTTTTTTCGAAGACAGCACGGCGCAGCGCAGTTGTCAGGGGTGTTACGGCTGAAAGCCGCAAGCAAAGCGCAGCCCTTGACGACGAGAACGGCGTGATAAGATGAGAGAAAACAAGCAATTCAACCCAACCGCGAAGCGTGTACGAAAAGGATTGAAACCCGAATGGGGCGAGACTTGGTACAAGGCTCGATGCGAAGCATGAAAGCCCGGCCCCGCCTTAGCGGGGTGAGCCAAAGTATTTGATCTAGTTTGTTTCTTTTTTGAATATTACTGCGGCATCATCAGAAAACCGCTCGATAGCACTTGAACCGTAAACCTCCTGATAAAGCTGAAACGCTTTTTCGATTTCTTGTTGTGCCCTTTGCTCTAGCTCTGTGCAAACCAGCTCTGTACGTTCAAGATTTAACAGCTCAATCAAAGGAGCTTGTTTTACAGAATAGAAATTCGCTAGTATTTTTTCCGACATATCAATTACTCCAATATTAGAAATTCAAACGCTTTTGTATGGGTGTTGATTTATAGGCGACGTGCGGCGGGCTTGGGTACAAAACAAGACCGTTATCTGACGGCGCGACCTTGGCCTGCGGGTATACAACTAAAATATGTTTCAGCTCTCGGATGAATGCCCGGCGAAAATCGCGCAATCCTTGGTCGGTCAAGGCATAGCCGGAGCCAAGCTGGCCAGCCAGCGCAACCCACGGAATGATCGTGCGGCGTGATAAGTAACTCATGCGATAAGTTAGCCAAACATAAATATCGAACGCCAGTGGCGACGATCCTAACGACTTGATCGCCCGCATATCAAAAGGCAAAACGTGGTCTTGGCACTCCTTAAAAAAAGGCTCGGACAGCATCAGCGAAGATCGCCACTCGCCAGCTTCTTCGGGGTTTTGAGGCGTCCACCAATCGACCTTATCGGCCAACAATACGTTTTGCAGTGCGAACGAATCTTTGCCCGCGTAGTGACAAGAAATGACACTAGAAAACAGCGTCGTCATGGCATGTTTTAGCCGCGTAATGTCGCCCCGTTTTCCACCAGATGCGTGAAGGCCCAGCTCGGCCAAATAGCCTACCAAGTTATCGCCTAACGACAGTACGCGCTCTTTTTTCTGAACGACTTCTGTGCAAACCCATGTAAGCAAAAGGCGCGGTAATCGGCCGTATGGCAACCCGTCCGGGTGTGCCGTCATCATCGTTAGTGTGTAGTCGCCATTTTTGCGAACAAAACGAAAGTCACTGGTCTTGCGGTGCGGCAAAGTCGCAATCGCAAGCGAGCGGGCCATAAAGCCAAGCGCCCCGGCGCTCTTGGCGTCCTGTTCTTCAATGGCAAGGTGCGCTTGTATCAAGTCGCGCACGCGCTCGGGCAGCTCGCCATTTTTATAATCAAAAACGGCTGACATCGGCGTCATAGACGCCGCACGCTTTTCTTGAGTTTTTGTAAGGGGCTTTGGTGCGCTAACCGGCTTCGGTGACGCTTCAAGCGCGGCCAGCGCGTCGGCTCTGTGTTTGGCCAGTGCGTCGGCTGCTGCTTGCTCGCGCTGGGCTGCAAGTGCATCAGCGGGTGATTGTTCGGGCAGCGTCGGATTGTCGAAAAAATCGCCTACGCTTTGAAATCCACTTGTTCGACCAGGCGCAACCTGCGAATTGCTATAAAACTTTCTCGAAGTTTTAGCCGTCTGCTCTGCGCGTGCCGGGTTCATGCCTGATTTGATAAGCCCAAGCTGAAAATCGGCATCTTCTGCGGACTGGGTGCGAGCTAGTGCGGTTTTTGCTGCTAGTGCAACGGCGTCATCAAATGGAAGCCCGGCGCGAACAAGTTCATCCCTGTAATGAACTTCGTTAAACTCTTGTATTGTGGTAGTCTTGACGTAAGTCATCTAGCCCGTCCCTTCTAGTGGTTGGTTGACAAAAAGCCGCCAGATTTGCCCATCTGGTGGCTTTTTTTTGCCCGCGTCATAAGCGGGCGGCTTGATCTGCAGGCTCTGGTTTAGCCTTGGCGCAATACTCGCGCATAAATTCGCGGATCACTTGGGCAGCGGGTTTATGGCTGGCTTTCGCGGCTTTGTGAAAATCATCGCGCAAGGCTTCTTCCATCTTGATCGCCATCTGTACTTCTTTCGTTGACTTGCTCATGTGTTGGCCTCTTTTGCTAGTGAGCTACAACCAAAATTATATAAGCTATATAAAGTATATGCAAGGCATATACCCGCTAATTGCCCCACCGGGGCTTAGCGTAGCCAAGCGCACCAGATAGCCTAAAGCATATATGCTCTAGGCTATCTAATATCAAACACTTTCAAAATCGCCCTCTGGCTGGCTGCCGAACACGGCCCGCCATTCATTTATTAAAGTGCGTCGCTGTGGTGATCGCAACCAAAGCAAGCGGTGTGTCTCGCGCACCGTAGACAGCACCTCTTTTAATTCCGTAATTTCTTGCTTAATTTGACTCTCCAAGCCCACTAAATCAGCTTGGTTTATTGTGCTTTTATTGGCTGCTGTTCGCCCGGGCTGGCCAAAAACTTTATTGGCTTCCCGCGCTGAAACCCCACGCCCGATAATTCTTTCAGATACACGAAGCACAACGGTAGGGGTTACATCCATACCGTTATCGCGTGCATTTTTTAATGATTCAAAAATTATTTCACGCGCTGCTCGCTTGCCTGCGGCTCCTAGTCTTGCACCAAGCCTACCCGCCGCACTTTGTATATCTGTTGTCATCCCACCGTTCGCCATTGCTGCTATGTGTAATTGCCCGTATATGCGCCCGGCATGTTGGAGCTTTTCGGCATACTCGATATACGCTTTTTCTGTTGCTTCAATGTAGCTTTTAACAATTACTGTATTGCCCATAACGTCCACCAGATAGCCTAATATATATATGCTTTAGGCTATCTGGTAATGATTCCCTTGTCCAGCCGCCGCGTGCGTTAAACGAAGGTTTTTAGGACAGTGCGGAAAATTTGCAACTGCCCCGGCTTGGGTGCTTGCTTTGTGTATTTTTTCCCGTCTTTTATTCATAGTTCGTATAATGTCGAAAACAACGACTAAAAGGACAAAACATGAAAATTGGCTATGCCCGGGTATCAACCGACGATCAAAATCTGGATTTGCAACGTGACGCCTTGGCCGCTGCTGGCTGTGAACGTCTGTTCACTGACACGGCCAGCGGTGCGAAGGCATCGCGCCCGGGTCTTGCCGAAGCCTTGGCATTCGCTCGACCGGGTGACGTGCTGACAGTTTGGCGACTGGATAGACTAGGGCGGTCACTCTCTGAATTGGTGCGAATGGTTGGCGAGCTGCAAACGGCGGGAATAGGCTTTGAAAGCCTGACAGAACGGATCGACACCAGTACCGCCGCCGGAGAATTGGTTTTTCACGTTTTCGGCTCCATCGCTCAATTTGAACAGCGCTTAATGATCGAGCGCACGCAAGCGGGGCTTGCTGCTGCTCGCGCCCGTGGCCGCAAGGGCGGGCGTCCGGGTGCATCTGACGAAACGATCAACGCCATTCAAGCACTGGCGAAAACGGAACGGTCGCCGGGTGAAATTTGCAAAGCACTAAGCATCAGCCGAAGCACGTTCTATAAGTACGCCCCGGATCGGCGCGGAAATCACCAGCAAGACAGTTTCAGCGTGAAATGCGAACCAAAAAAAGCCCGCTAGTAGCAGGCTTTATTTTTTCGCTAGGCGAAACGAGAATTTTTAGCGTAGCGATTTAACCTTCACTTATCTCCCTCCGATAAAAATTTGCTACAGCATTATAGTTTGTTTCAATGCCCTGCGACTCAAGATAATTAGCAATTTGCTTCCACGAATAACCTTTATTAACCAGTGCTTCTATATCATCAAAAAATGAATGAAGGTAATCCGTCCGATACTCTTTTTTATCAGGAACTATACGCTGCATAAATTCTTCTACCGCTGTTATTGAACCCATTGGCACATTAGAATAAACGGAATTTGTTTTTTCTACAGTATCCATTAAAAGATCAAAAACAGTATCTATTTGATTAGCTGAATGCTTAACCAGCATAGATATAGCATCGAAAGCATCAAGCGCGGGCGACTCACTTCCCTGTAGCTTTCTGATTTCCTCAATAACAAAGGCAACACCATTTAATAAGCCGTCCTGTGTACTTTCTCTGATACGCCCAATATCCTCTTGGACACCCTCGCAAAGCTCCCCAACTATAGATTTTTTAACTGATCCAATGCTAGGCGTTCTGTTTGGTTTCTCGTTAGACAAACCGCATACTTCATTTACCGAACTATACACACCATCAGCAACAAGCATCTGTCTACCAAACACTTTACAAGCAACAAGGAATCGACCTATTAAACGCCTTTGAGTAGGATTAAATTGGTTTCGCGTGTTATTTAACAGCTCTAGTGATCGGCCCATGTCTTCAAAAAAATCTGCACACATTGCTGTAGATACTTTTCGCGGATCATCACACATAGGGAAATATGTCTCATTATTCATTACAAAACCTCTTTAACCCTGACTAACGCGCCCGCTTCCCGGGCTTGTTTGCTCATTTTTATAACCAGATAAAAGCCTCTGCTTATAAAAATCGAGCCGGTATTTAGATAGGACGACTTCGATCCCGGTAAGAGTACGTCAAAAGAATCCATTCAGTTTTCGGTACGTTATCCCACGGCACTGCGCTATCGCTCCAAGGGTATTTAGCGCGTTCTTCTTTGGGCAGCTCCTGCCACGCCATAAGCGCCCGGTGATAATCACCATCACCGCCGCGAAGCTCTGACAATTTATTAATTGTCGCTCTTGGCGCATAGATACGATCACCGCAAAGCGGTAAACGAAGTTCTTCATCTGTTGATTGCCAGCAATCCCGGGGCGTATGTGACATGCAAGTGTAATACCGGGCATAATCAATCTTCATCGTTAAAGCCTCTTTGAATAAAAACCCAAACAGCGACGCTAAGCGGCACTAAAATCAAAAGATATAAAAAAAGAACTGTATTCATTTTTTCCAATCTTTATATGTCGGGCGAATAACAATATTCGGGTTAAACATAACGCCTTTTGGCGTGACGCTGACGCCCATCGAGCCAGATACTGGCAAGCCTCCAATATTGTGCATCCGGTAAGTTGTGCCACCGTAGTAATGCGGGCCGCCGTTAGTGGCGCAGCCGCCAAGAAGAACAAGCAATAAGGGCAGAACAAGCAATCGTATATTCTTCATGGTGTCACCTCTGTAGGGCTAAAGCGTGCCTTGTGTGGCTTGCCATTCCGTCATATTGACGGTGACAACCCAAAAGCCGATTTCTCTAAGTAATTTAAGGGCTGTACCTGCGTCGCTAAAAGCGCGGGCGGTGCCGTCCGAATGGCGTACTAAAACAACCCGGTCGCCGCCTTTTGTATCAGCCACTACATGAAAGCGGTTGCCGGTGGCCACGACTTGAGCCGCGCTCAATCCTCCGGCGTGAAACGTCGTGCGTAGCTGCTCAAGGGTCATTGATTGCATGGTTCGGCTCACTCTGCTGGGTTTATTGTTTCAACGATCAAATCGGCAGGGGCTGCGGTGAACGTGACCGGCTGGCCGGTGACGCTCTCCAAAGCTCCCAGTTCCCACGCCAAGGGCGCGGCCTCGCTGCCGTTCAAGTTGTCTTCCATAACGCCTAAACATTCCATACGGCACGCATCGGCGTTTACGTCCGGGCGTGCTTGGGCTGCCAGAAAGTCCGTAAAACGCTTTGCGCCATTCGGGGTGAAGTCGTGAATCTGCTGGTAAGTTTCCATCTTGTGTGCCTCTTGGTTGGTGACTAAATTGGCTCGACCTGGTGGCGTTACTGTCACCAAGGCGGTTGCGGGTTATTTGGTCATGACCAAATAAAACCCGCGAAGCAGTTAAGCGGCTGCACGCTCCTCGTCTTTGAGCAAAGCCAGAAGCTGCCCAAGCTCACGGGCGCGCATTAACGGAACGTGGCAAGGCTGGCCAGTGGCAAAAGACTGTCGAATTTGTTCTGCAATTTTGTTAAGATTAAGCATCGCTGTAATTCCTTCAATGTATTTAGCGGTCACTCCCCGGATGGTTCCAGCCATGCCGGGGAATCTTTTTTATTCGTTAGCTAGCCAATGCGGCCTTGGCTTTTTCCATTTCGCGCATGATGTGAACGACTTCGTTCTTGATGATTTCGCGCAAATCAGCATCACCCTTTACCCACGCTTTCAAAGTGTCCTTGAAGCTGCGCCCGCTGTTTTCTGCTACCTGCGCCAACGCTTCGATGGTCACTGCTTCTATTAGCTCAACACTCATTTTCACCCCCCTCCTGATTACCAGATTGCCCGTTTGTTGATTCCATTATATGCTATATTGGCAAATGAAAGCAACAAAACGCGGGCTTATTTCTGTAAATTTATCTACTGCTTTAGGCGTACCATGAAACGCTTTTCGGCCTGCCGTCCCATTTATGCAACGTTCCATGTGACAGCGCGCCGCCATTCAGGCAGTGCAGCCCAGCAGCTCGGCGGGTGGATTCTTTCGCTGTCTCAATGAATACACCCGGCTTGGCTGTAACCTCGCCACTCATGCGGCCAGCGCCGCCTGTCGTGTCTTTTTCAATCTGGCGCACCACCGCTGACCGGGTAGACGGCACTCTGACAACCTCGTAAAAATCGACGTTCGTTTGCTCATACCCCCACACTGAATAAACAATGTCACCCACGGCCAAACCGTGCCCGGTTTCCCGGCGCTCGCGCTTGCGGTCTTCGCTCTCGGTTTCTTGCCTTACAAAATCCGCAAGGTTTTCATCCCGACGCCCGGCATCGTGGAACACATAGAACCGGGCAGGCTTGCTCTGTCGGCCTTTGTAGGCAACAAAAGCCGGGCCTTTGGCGCTCTGGTAGCAGTAGGCAATAACAGCAGCATCGGGAAACTCGCGGGTTTCAGCATGGGCAGGAATAAAACGGGGCATAGTAATTTCTCCGGGTCTGGCTTGGCAGTTGGTGCCCTCTCGGGCACCATCGGGGTTTAAGATTCGTCTGTTTGCATGATGGTTATTACCGGGCGCGGATCATCACCCGGGCCAATACACACGACCAGCGAAACACGGCGCGGGCGGTTGCCTCGGCCTTCACGCGGTACGCGGTGCAGCTCAAAAACGCGGCGCTGACTGTCACCAGGGCCACGGCAGGCCAAAAACGCCATCCATAAGACATCCCAAAGACGCCCGCTTTGATCTTGCGTAACTGCTTTACGGGCTTCTATTTCACCGTTCCACTCGACACAATCGGCCCATGCTGCGCGGGTAATCGCTACGGGGATTTTGAAACCGGCTTCGGCTGCGGTCGCAGTCACATCCACCAGTACGCCGTCGGCGATTGCTTCGGCGCGGCTGTAAGCGTGGATTACGTCGGCATTTGAGAAAAAACTGTTTGCTGTCATGGTCATATTTCCTTAAATACGGGTTGCATTAAATTGATTGGCCAGCTCTCGGGCTTGCATTTTTGTTGCAGCGCACCCAATCCACAAACCACAAAACCGGGCGACGAATTGAGCAGTCGCATAACCGCAAAATTCACGGGCCACACTGAAACGACGGTCGCTATTTGTTGTCACAGCTTTAGCCTTGCTTTGGCTTTCAAAACTTGCTTTGCAAGATGCTTGAGCCGGAGCTTTTGATTTTTGCTGTTGATTTTGTGTTTGGTGAGTCATGTCATTACCTGCCTTTGTTTGTGTGAACTTGCTTCGCTGAGTGCCTTTCGCCGTAATGCCCGTAGGCTGGCCGGACAGGGCAGGGGAGCAAGGGAGAAACAGGAGGCCGCACGCGGAACGGAGCGCAGCGAGTACCGAACGGGGGAGTGTTTCAGGGCGTAGCCCGGCCCTTGATACCCTGACAGGGCTGGACAACCGTTTAGGGCAGGCGAAAGGTATTCAGCGATGCCACGCAATAGCCAAGGCGGTATGGACGTGACCACGGCATGAATCAGCGGGAACCGCTAGCAGGTGGGCAGCGCCCGCCTTGAACTTCTAGGGCATTAGCCCGTCTGCTTGTGCTCTGCTTTGCTTAGAACACTGCGATTTATCGCGGTGTACCTTAAATGGGCAACGCCCGCTATTGGTGACTGCGGATCTCGTGCCGGCGCGGAATTTTGTCACCAAAGGTTAGGTAGCTATAAACAACAAATTAGTATAAAAATGCTGCGATGCATGGTGACAAAACGACTATTTCTAATGATTTTTCGTCACCAAAACGCTATAATTTGGCCCTTGAAGGCGCCACATGGACGTTTCTAGTGTTGTTAGCAGTAGCGGTAAGCGCGTAGCACGCGCAACGAGAGGGATTGACGCCCGACAGGGGTGAGACTTGAAACAAGGCTCAATGCGCAGCACGAAAGCCCGTACCCGGTTTACCGGGGCGAGCAAACCTTGCAACACGTTTTTACCGAAATACTTACCAATGACTACCAAAGCACACCGCTTTGGCATTAGAATAGGATGCTTTCAGACATGACCGCACCCAACGACAGGACTAACATGAACCGAATTGCATGTAGTCCCGCCAATAGCATTTTGGAGGGCGATCTAGAACTAGCCGTGCAACAGCAGACCTTGAAAAAACTCATGGTTGCTGAAACTCCGGAAGGGTTCTACGTCGTAGCCCAACTGAAATGGGCGGGAAACAAAGAGTGGTATTTAACGACTCGCCGTGAACGCACGAAACCAAGACTTTTTAAGGATTTAAAACGATTAAATGAACACTTAAAAGAAGCCTACCCCACGGATAGCATCGAGATTTTGCGCAACCAACAAGTACCCGCAAAAGGAGGCAAAATAGACAGCCAAAAAGGTGATTCTTGATTACCAAGATATGATATTATGGTTCCCGTCAAAATGTGACAACTGGAGACGGAACCATGCTCGAATTTTTAGCTTTGGCGCAAGAATGCGCTCCGACGGTATCGGCGCAAACGATGGCAGCGGTTGTCAGCGTCGAATCAAGCTACAACCCTCATGCCATTGGTGTAGTTGGCGGAAAACTCGCTAGACAACCAACAAACCGCGCTGAAGCTGTTGCTACTGCAAAGCAACTGGCTTCGGATGGATGGAACTTCTCACTTGGCGTAGCCCAAGTTAATCGTTACAACCTCCCAAAATATAAAGTCGATTACGAACAAGCTTTTGATCCTTGTACGAACTTGCGAATAGGGTCAAAAATCCTTGAAGACTGTTATATGCGTGCGACCAAAGCTACGCAAGGACAGCAAGCGGCTTTACAGGCCGCTTTTTCTTGTTACTACTCTGGCAACTTCACCCGGGGTTTTAAGCCGGATGAAATAGGCAAGCCCAGCTATGTAGAGAAAGTGCTTGCAAGCGCCGGGGCTGCCCCCGCTTTAGAAGCAGCGCAAGCTATACCGGTCGTGCCGTCAATTAAAACGACAGCTTCTGGCGTTAAACCCCAGTTTGACAAAGCCGCCAGCCCTGCACCCGTAGCTTTAACGGCACAACCCACGACCCAAGCTCAAGCTCAACCGGCAGCATTGCCTTCTGACAATGCTCCGGTTTTGTTGCACCCGGCGAACGCCTCCGGCGTTGATAGGCTGCAACCACTGGCGACAGGTTCGAGCGGTGGCCAGCTCGATAACGTCACCAATGAAACACCTGCTGAACAAAGTAAAGCTCTTGGTTCGGCCATTGTCTTTTAAGGGGATTTTATGAAACTCATGGTTGTTGAAAGTCCGAACAAAATTAAAAAACTTGAGTCGATTTTAGGCAGTGATTGGAAGGTCATGGCCAGCGTTGGGCATATCCGCGATTTGCCCCGCAATGATCTCGGAATTGAACATCCAGATTTCACGCTCAATTATGAATACATACCGCCTGCAACATTTCAGGGCCGCACGTTTCCGGGTGGCGAAGAACGTGTTTCACGCATCCGCAAGGAAGCGAAAAACGCGGATATGGTGTACATCGCCAGCGACCCGGATCGTGAAGGGGAAGCCATCGCGTGGCATTTGAAAGAAACGCTCGACCTCGATGAAAGCGAGTATGAACGTGTCACTTTTGACGCTATCACGCCCGACGTGATTCAAGCGGCTTTAAGCAATTCGCGCAAAATTGACTACAACCTTGTTTACGCACAAGAAGCCCGGCGTGCACTTGATCGCATGTACGGCTACTTGGTATCTCCATTATTGTCGGATCAGCTCGGCATGTCGCTATCTGCCGGGCGGGTACAAAGCCCGGCTGTTCGTGTGGTGGTCGATCAGGAACGCCGGATTAAGTCTTTCAAAAAGACAAGCCACTTTGGCGCGGTCGTGCTGTTTGATGGTTCATCATGGCAAGCCGACTGGAACACAAAACCTTTCATCAGTGACGAAAGCCCTTATGTACTGGATGAAGCGTTAGCGAGTAGGGCGGCAGCCTGCCGCGACTTCCGGGTAACTGACGCACAAAGTGGCCCAGCGAAGCAATCGCCACCATCGCCGTTTTCTACTTCGCTGCTGCTGCAAGCGGCAAGCGTAAGCCTAAAGCTCGACCCCGAAGTCACAGCAAAGCTCGCGCAAAAGCTGTTTGAACAGGGATTGATTACATATATACGCACTGACAGCGTGAATTTCAGTGATGAAGCAATTGCAGAAATTCGGGGATTTGCTGACAGCAAAGGCTGGTCGTTACCCGACAAGCCCCGTCGATTCAAAGTGAAGGGTGACGCGCAAGAGGCACACGAAGCGATTCGCCCGAATGATATTAGTGTCGAAGACGCTGGCGAAGACGCCACTCAACGCGCTTTATATCGTCTGATCTGGCAACGGTCGGTAGCTTCACAACTAGCCGACGCTCAATTCAAAGTGAACTCGGTCACGCTTGAAGCCAGTGACGGCGCGGAAACTTTCGAGTTTAAGGCCAAGGGCCGGGTCTTGGTCGAACAAGGCTGGCGTATTTTGACCGCCAAGGATGCGGTCAAAGATGATGAAAACGGCGAAGGTGACGATGATGAAAGCGGCACTGTTCCTTTGCTCGATGTCGGATCATCAAAAAAGGCTGACTCCGGCAAACTACAACGCAAGGAAACAAAGCCACCGGCTCGCTTCACCAAGGCCAGCTTGATTGCCAAGCTCGAAGCCGAAGGGATCGGGCGACCGTCAACGTACCCGGCCATTATGCAAAACATAATGAACAAGGGTTACTTGGGCGAAGTAAAGCGGTTTTTACAGCCGACAGAAATAGGTGTTTTACTGGTCGATCAGTTGGTGAAAGCAGAATTTGCGTTTATTGATTTAGCGTTCACACGAAACCTTGAAGAAGAACTCGATGTAATCGCCGAAGGCAATCGCAGCTATGTAGCCGTAGTTGAACCGGCGTTCACGCAACTACAAGCGGATATTGAAGCCGTGGGCAGTAGCGGGGCAATGAAACCACGATTTCCATGCCCTAAATGTGAAAGCGGTCTACGCCGATATTCACCGGCGGGCAAATCACCGTTTTGGTGCTGCACCAACAATGAATGCAAGACATTCATGGATGATGTGGACAACAAGCCGGTTGAACGGAAAACCTACGCCTGCACAACCTGCGGTACTGGCTCTATGCGTCGATTCAAGCGCAAGACCGGCACCGGCTTCTTGTGGGCCTGCTCTACGGACGACTGCAAGCATTTTATGGACGACGACAAAGGCAAGCCGGTTGAACCGACGGTTCACACTTGCCCGAAGTGCAAGGCTGCACCCTTGCGCCGTTACCAGAAAAAAGACAAAGAAACGGGCAAGCCAAAAGGCGGTTTTGGCTGGTTTTGTACCGGCGAAGACTGCAAGACTTTCCTAGACGATGAAAAAGGCAAGCCCGTAGCTGTAAAAACTGCACCTTGTCCGACTTGCGACAAGCCCATGTATCGCCGGAAAGGGCAGTATGGGCACTGGTGGGGCTGTAGCGGATTCAAGGAAGGCTGTAAAACAATTATGGATGACGACAAGGGGAAACCGGTAAAGCGAGCGGTCAAGAAAACTGTCACCAAAAAGGCATAGAAATAATCGCCAAGATAGTATATCTTGGCTTCCTTTATTGTATACTATGGAAACCAAGCTCAAGGGGATTGACGCTAATGAAATGAGCGATTTGGAATAATGAAAACCGCTGGCAAGCCGGTCGCCTGCTAACCACTAATAAACATAGATTTGGAGTAACAAAATATGCAAACCAGCACTATCGAGAATAACCGGATGGGCAAAATGCTCGCAATTATGGCTCTGTTCGTGGGCCTCGCTCTAATGGCTGTTGAACCTGCTTTCGCTCAAGGCGGTTTAGACAAGGTGAACACCTTTATGGATAACGTCTTAGGCGTTCTCCGTGGAGCGTCGATTGCCGTTGTAACCGTAGCGATTATGTGGGCCGGTTATATGTTCTTGTTCAAAAAAGCAGACATCACTGATTGCGGAAAAATCTTAGCCGGTGGCCTGTTGATTGGTGGCGCGGCTGAATTAGCCGGCTACATTTTAGGTTAAGAGGTAACAACCAATGGCATCAATGGATTTCGACCCACGCGACCCGCTTTTCAAAGGTTGCACGCGGCCAGCAATGGTATTCGGGGTGCCATTGGTGCCTTTGGCCGCTGTGGCTGTAGTAGTGATTTTATTAAGCGTCTGGACGACTATTTTTGTAGCGTTCGCGCTAATTCCTATCATTGTTGTAATGCGACAAATCGCCAAAAAAGACGATCAGCAATTCCGGCTCTTGGGCCTGAAAATCCTATTTCGCACGATCAACACAAATAAAAATGGAAGGTTCTGGAAAGCATCGACTTACAGCCCCTTCGCATTCAAAAAACGTAAGTGAGGCTAAGGCGATATGGCTGCGCAACCTAAATATAGCAATCAAATAAATAATGAAAGGGCGTTATCGCCCTTTATTCCGTACAGCTCGCATGTATCAGAAAACACTATCGTTACTAACGATGGTGATTTTATGCGCACTTGGAAACTAAGCGGCATCAGCTTCGAGACAGTCGAATTTGAAGATATATTGCTCCGCAAGAATCAACTCAACACGCTCTTACGCTCAATCGGAAATGATAATGTGGCGCTTTGGTCGCATACCGTTCGACGCCGTACAACCGACCGCCTTGATTCTGTTTTTGAAAACGATTTTTGTCGTGAATTTGATAAAAAATATTACGATAGTTTTACCGGCTACAAAATGATGGCCAACGAGCTTTATTTGACCGTTGTTTATAGACCGAACCCATCCACACTCGATAAGGTTTTTTCAAAAACCTCTCGTCGTTCGCATGACGAAATCATGAACGATCAGCGGGCCTCTATGCGCAAACTGGATGAAGTCGCTTATCAAATTGAATCCAGCCTCCGTCTCTATGGCCTTGAGGAACTGACGACCTATAACGATGAAAACGACGTGCTTTGTTCTCATGCTTTGACGTTCTTGAATTTCTTAGTCTCGGGCGAATGGCAAAAAGTTCGCGTGCCAACATCGCCACTGAACACATATTTAGGCACGGCTTGGGTCTTCGTCGGCACTGAAACAATTGAAATTCGTTCACCAACGAAAACCCGTTTTGCGCAAGCTGTTGATTTTAAGGACTACACGGCTCACACTGAACCCGGCCTTTTGAATGACTTGATGTACGAAGATTATGAGTACGTCATGACACAATCATTTAGCTTTATGGGCAGGCGTCAAGGAAAAGATTTTCTTGAAAAGCAAATGAACCAACTACAAAGCTCGGAAGACGGAAGTATCACTCAAATTGCAGAAATGCAGCTCGCCGTTGACCAGCTTATTCAAGGCGAGTTCATGATGGGCGAATACCATTTTTCGCTTATGGTGTTTGGAAATTCTATTGATTCAGTTCGTCGCAATACAACGTCGGCAATGACAATCATTCAAAACCGTGGATTTCTAGCCGCTTTAGTATCAACAGCTACCGACGCGGCTTTTTACGCTCAATTGCCTTGCAACTGGAGTTATCGTCCACGCATTGCTGTTTTGACCTCACTGAACTTTGCTGGTTTGAATAGCCTGCACAATTTCACCGCTGGTAAGCGTGACGGCAATCCTTGGGGTGACGCCGTTACTTTATTTAAGACTCCATCAGGTCAGCCCCTATATTTTAACTTCCATTACTCTAAAGGTGATGAAGATAGTTACGATAAAAAAGTGCTCGGTAACACGCGCATAATCGGTCAATCGGGTTCGGGCAAAACCGTTACGATGAACACACTATTTATCCAAGCCCAAAAATATAAAAACGGCTCGCCCTTTGCTTCTGTATTTTTCGATAAAGACGAAGGCGCGAAGCTGTGCATTAAGGCTCTTGGTGGCAAATATCTTTCTATTAAAAACGGTCAACCAACCGGGTTCCAGCCGATGCAAATGGAACCGACAGAATCCAATATTTTGTTTATCGAAAGATTGATTTCTACACTGGTTACTGATGAACATAACCATGTAACGACAACTGACCAGCACCGCATTAGCCATGCTGTCCGTACTGTAATGCGTATGCCATTACAGCTTCGCCGTCTTTCTACTGTCCTGCAAAACATAACCGAAGGCACTGATAAAGAAGACCGTGAAAACAGCGTTGCAAAACGATTGTCTCGATGGTGCTATGACGATGGCCGGGGTAAGGTCGGCCCGCTTGCTTGGGTACTGGATTGTCCAACAGATGAAATTGATTTCACGACACATAGCAATTATGGATTTGACGGTACGGACTTCTTAGAAAACTCGGATGTTCGCACGCCTATTTCTATGTATTTGCTGCACAGAATGGAAACGATTATCGACGGTAGACGTTTCATCTACTGGATGGATGAAGCGTGGAAATGGGTAGACGATGAAGCATTTTCTGAATTTGCAGGCAACAAGCAACTTACCATCAGAAAGCAAAACGGTTTCGGTGTTTTTGCTACTCAAATGCCTAGTAGCTTATTGAGTTCAAAAATCGCTTCATCAATGGTTCAGCAATGCGCGACTGAAATGTATCTGCCAAATCCAAAAGCGGATTTCAAGGAATACACCGAAGGCTTCAAATGCACTCCGACTGAATTTGACATCATTAAAAACTTGGGCGAAGAAAGCCGGATGTTTTTGATTAAACAAGGGCATACGTCAATGCTGGGAATGCTCGATCTTGAGGGCTTTGATGATGAATTAGCGATTTTATCGGGTGATGCTCCAAACAATGAATTGCTGGATGAAGTGATTGCGGATGTTGGCGACAACCCGGATGATTGGCTCCCTGTGTTTCATCAACGTCGTAAGGCCCGTGCGGCCAAATCTAAATCTGCATAGAGATAATAAATATGAAACGCATTTTTATTGGCGCTGTAATATCCGGGATTATTTCATCGACGGCATTCGCTCAAATTCCCGTTACTGACGTAATTCAAAACACGCAAACCATGACGCACAACGTCGCTACGGTTGCACAGTGGGCAAAAGACATTGCGGAAATGGTCAAGCAGTATGAAATGCTAACTGACCAGTACAAACAAATGGAAAAGGAATACGAAACAATCACCGGCTCTCGCGGAATGGGCCAAATTTTTAATGACCCGGCCTTTCGTGATTATCTGCCCGGTGAATGGCAAGGCGTGTATGACGCCGTGCGCGATAGCGGCTACGCTGGTCTAAACGGTACAGGTCAAGAGGTTTATAGCGCAAACAAAATCTATGACGCCTGCGCGCATTTTAATAATCAAGAAGAACGTACTTCTTGCGAAGCAATGGCGGTTAAAGGGGCTCAAGACAAAGGTTTTGCTTTAGATGCCTATGATTCAGCACAAGGCCGTATCACCCAAATCGACCGGCTCATGGCCCAAATCAATCAGACACAAGACCCAAAAGACATTGCCGAGCTGCAAGGTCGGATCGCAGCCGAACAAGCGAACATCCAGAACGAGCAAACGAAGCTGCAGCTTTACGCAATGGTGGCAAGCGCCGAAGAAAAGGTGCAAGAACAAAGGCAGCATGAAATAAACGCCAAAGCAAACGCCCGCCGAGGCTGGCTAAAGCTTGAAGCTAAATAATGACGCTAACTCACAAAAATCGAGGTACGAAAATGAAAAAAATCTCTGCAATTTTATTACTGGCTGCTGTTGCCCTTGTCGGATGTAAAGAAAAAGAAACTGTTCAAACAGTTGATTGGTACAAAGAAAACGCGCCTGAAAGAGCCGCCATGATTGCTAAATGCAATAGTAATCCGGGCGAATTAGAAGAGTCACCAAACTGTGTAAATGCACAACAAGCTAATAACGAAAAAGCGAGCGCTCGCCGGGGTTGGCTCAAGCCCGAGATGCCAGACTTAGGAAAAAGGAAATGATATGGATGCTGGAATTTTTCAATATATCGGGCAATTCCTTGATGTAGCACTTAATCCGTTCATCACAAAAACGGTTGTGAACGTCATCACGACCTTTACCATGTTTTTTATTGCATTTGCGTCAATTCATATAACGATGATGGGTTATAGCCTGATGTGGGGATATGTCGAAATGCCATTCCCCACTTTTATGAAAATTTGCGCAAAATATATTTTCGTTGGTGCTTTAGCTCTCAATGCAGGAACGTATTCTGATTGGGTTGTTGGTAGTATTCAGTCCTTAGAAATTGGCTTCACGTCAGCATTTTCTGGATCAGACGCTAACTCAACTTCCGTGTACCAGGTTATAGATGAAGCATTAGGTAAAGGCTGGGGTATTGCTGCTGATCTATGGGAAAAAGCCGGTAATCGTGGCATACGGCAATTAGGCATGATGATGGGCGAATATTTTAATGCGGGCGTTATCGCTATTGCTACCGGACTGTTAGGAGTCCCAGCGGGCGGCATGATTGTTGTAGCAAAAGCGGCATTAACAATTATGCTGGGAATCGGGCCTTTGTTTATTACTTTGATCCTATGGCCTGCAACAGCTAGATTTTTTGATAGCTGGTTCGGACAAGTAATGACGTACATTCTGCGCATTGCGTTGATGTCTGCTGTTCTAGGTTTAGCATTTAAGGGTTTCGATGCAGTAATAGCTAGCATTGATATAGATAGCGAACAAAATCCGCTTTTTACATCCTTAATACTAATCACCTTCACTTGCGTTATGTTCTGGTTGTTAGCCGAAGCAAATAGCGTTGCAGGGCAACTTGCAGGCGGTGCGAGTAGCGCGGCATTAACTTTGCAAGGTATCGCTCGCGGTGCATCATCGCCAATGAGTGCTACTGCTGGTGCAGTGAATCGACAATCTACCCGCCGCGATATGCAAAGCGGAATGATGGTTACGGCGGGCCGTCTGAATCACCTAACAGCGGGCAACACTATTGCCAACCCAGCTTACCGACAGAATTTACGGAAAAACTTAGGCAAAAACTGGGGTAAAGCCAAAGGCGGTAGCGTGAAAGAATAGTAATAACAAAAGACCGTTCTGTTTCGATAAAAACAGAGCGGTTTTTTTTCGCCTTTTACTAACCAAAATAGGGCGCTTTGGCATCAAAGATAGTATAATCTGGCTTACCCCTATTTGCTCCTGAGAATACAAAAAAAGGAATCGAATCTTGAAGAAATTATTTGCCGTTTTATTGATTAGCGTGCTTGCCGGATGCGCCCAAAACCAAGCCGTTCTACCCTCATTAGAGGGTAAGCCGCGAATGAAAATCAACGCTAGCCAGCCCACTAAACCGCTGCCTGTGCTGGTAGCCCCAATCGACAATTCATCTACTAATACGCAGGAGTAACACCGAATGATCGGGAAAAAGCCCCGGGTGGAAACGCCCACAACAGAAAAATCGCCTTCCTTTGAAGGCGCATTAGACTGGGAAGCCTCAAAAGTTTTAGCTTCTAAAAACTCTGAACGTCGCGCATGGCTTGTTGCAATGATTGCTCTTGGCGGTTTTCTGCTAACAATCGTCGCAATTACAGTAATGATGCCTCTAAAAGAATCTGTGCCTTACGTTATTCGCGTTGATAACACGACCGGCGTTCCCGACATCGTAACGGCACTGACGGATCAAGCCGTTACGGGTGATGAAGTCATGGATAAATACTGGTTAGCAAAATATGTTCGCGCACGCGAAACATTTGATTGGTACACGCTACAAAATGACTACGCAACCGTCGGGCTGCTTTCATCACCAAATGTAGGCGCTGGCTATGCGAAACTTTTTGAGGGGCCGTCTGCACTCGACAAGCAATTTGGGAAATCAATACGCGCTACGATTGAGATTGTTAGCGTCGTGCCTAACGGGCCGCACAGCGGCACAGTTCGATTCATTAAAACGACCAGACGTGTCGATGAACAATCAGCGCCCGGCCAAGTTACAAAATGGGTTGCAACCGTAGCTTTTGAATATCGTAATTCAGCACTCCTTAAAGAAAGCGCTCGACTGGTAAATCCATTCGGCTTTCAAGTTTTGAGCTACCGGGTTGACCCTGAAATGGTAGGAGTTGAACAATGAAACGGTACACGATTGCCTTATCGCTCATGATCGCCATCGGCGGCGCACATGCTGCTGACGTACCTCAAGGCTCAAAATACGATAATCGTATTCAGTACGTTAATTACAACTCTGGCGACGTCGTGGTTGTCCGTGCTGTTGCCGGACTTGGTGCCCGGGTTGTTTTCGCCCAAGGCGAAACGATCCTTGATGTTGCTTCGGGTTTCACTCAAGGTTGGGAATTTTCGGATCGTCGGAATATTCTTTACATTAAACCGAAGTCGATAGTCGTCGCTCAAGGAGTGCCCCCGATGCCGCCAGAAGCGGGCAAGTGGGATACGAATCTTATGGTGACTACCAACTTGCGTATGTATGACATCGACCTACATTTACTGCCTGGTAATAACAGCGGAAAAGCACCTACAAACCGGGTAGCTTATCGTGTCGAATATCGTTATCCAGCCGAAGAACTGGCCGCCACTAAAGCCTTAGCAGCCAAGCAACTTGCACAATCAAAACTGAATGCAAAGCTAGATACAAAAAACGCCCCACGCAATTGGGATTACTCAATGCAAATTGGTAATAATTCAGAAAATATTGCACCAACAATGGCGTATGACGATGGTCGATTTACTTATTTGAAGTTTCCAAATAACCGCGATTTTCCATCCGCATTTTTAGTCGCTGCCGACAAAACTGAAAGTCTTGTGAATAGTCACATTGACCCTGCAACTCCTGACACTCTTGTACTTCAACGAGTTTCATCTGAAATGGTTTTGCGCCTCGGCAATGCAGTTGTAGGCATTTACAACGACAACTTTGATCCTGACGGTATACCGGCCAATGACGGAACAACTGTTCCGGGTGTGAAGCGCATTCTCAAATCTGAGGGAAATAACCGATGAGTAACCCAGCACCTGAAAATCTTGTTGAACAACTACCCGGCGAGTCTCGGGGCATGCCTAGCGTGAATGAAGTCGGGCCGTCTACGGCCAAACGCGGGGCGTTTGTGATGTTCATGCTATTCATGATCTGTGTGCTTGGAGGTATCCTATACTGGAAAACCCAAGGTAATTCGCAGAAAATCGAGGCACAACAAAAAAACTTGCAGATCACAAGTTCCGTTCCTGCTCGCACCTTTACAGCCCCACCAGAATCAACACCACCACCACTACCGGGCACGACTAACCCTACAGTAACCGCTGTAGCTGTGACCCCCGCATTACCGAACTCGGCACCTGCACTACCGGGTGGTAATGTTTCAGCTCCTATGGCTCCAAATGGCAAGCCAGTTCCCCCATTAGACAAGTCTGGCTCTAGCCTTATGGCCGCCGTCGCTAACAAACCCCAAGCCTCTAACGGTAGCGCCGCCAACCCCCAAGCCTCTAGCGGAACTACCACAAACAATCTTGCTCTTGAAAGCAGAGAACAGGCTGACCGTGGTTCTATATCTAACATGCTTACTGCTACCGAAACCCCAGCTCGACAAGCTGGAATGCTCGGCAACCGAAATTTCATTTTGGCAAAAGGCAGCTTTATTGACTGCGCTTTACAAACTCGACTTGATTCAACTGTGCCGGGTATGACTGCTTGCGTCATCACTCGAAACATTTATAGCGACAACGGCAATGTTTTATTGATTGAACGTGGTTCAACTGTGACAGGTGAATATCAATCGAATATGAAACAGGGCATGGCTCGGATTTTTGTCTTGTGGAGCCGTATTAAAACGCCGAACGGCGTCATCATCAATTTGGATTCACCCGGCACCGACCAGCTCGGCGGCAGTGGTGTCCCGGGCTATATCAACAATCATTTCTGGAAACGGTTTGGCGGCGCTTTAATGCTAAGTCTGGTTGATGATATTGCACGCGGGATTACAAACAATAGTGGTAGCAGTGGAAATCAATTCAATTTTAACAGTGCAGGGGATGCTACCCAAGAAATGGCAGCAGAAGCGTTGAAAAACACTATCAACATTCCACCAACTTTATACAAAAATCAAGGTGAGCAAGTCGGTATTTACATTGCCCGCGATTTAGATTTTTCGAGTGTGTACGATGTCCAAGCCCAGTAACAGCAATGAATACATTGCAGATTTTAATCGAGCAACTTCGGTCAATTATCATCTTGAATTTGCTAAAGAATGGATGGAAGACCCCGAAATCACCGAAGTTTGTGTGAATAGACCCGGGGAAGTTTTTTGCGAACGTGGGAACGTATGGGAAAAGCACGAAGTGCCTGCTCTTACGTTAGAGCATTTACTATCACTGGCTACCGCTACTGCAAAATTTGCAAGTAATGAGGTGTCAGAAAACCGCCCTATTTTGTCCGCGATTATGCCCGGTGGTGAACGTGTACAAATCGTAGTCCCTCCGGCCTGCGAGCATGGCACTGTATCTGTGACGATTCGCAAGCCATCTTTTAGCGTCCGAACGCTGGAAGACTACAACAAACAAGGTTTTTTCGAGAACATTAAGCCCATAACTGGTGAATTAACAGATCAAGAAAACGAGCTTTTGCAGCTCAAAAACGATGCAAATTACATTGATTTTTTGCGTCGGGCAGTACAGCTTGAAAAAGTTATTGTTGTAGCTGGTGAAACTGGCTCGGGAAAAACAACTTTCATGAAAGCTCTCATGCAAGAAATACCGGCTGAACAGCGAATCATCACTATTGAAGATGTGCCGGAACTTTTCTTGCCAAGCCATCCAAATCACGTTCATCTGTTTTACCCAAGCGAAGCCAAGGAGGAAGATAACGCACCTGTAACAGCGGCGGCACTACTCAAAAGCTGCTTACGAATGAAGCCGACTCGGATTCTTCTTGCAGAGCTGCGCAGTGGCGAAACATTTGATTTTATCAACGTAGCTGCTTCTGGCCACGGTGGCAGCATTACAAGCTGTCACGCGGGTTCCTGCGAGCTGACTTTTGAAAGGCTTGCTCTAATGGTTCTACAGAACCGCCAAGGGCGAACACTGCCTTATTCGGTCATTCGTCGTTTGCTTTATCTCGTTGTTGATGTCGTGGTGCATGTGCATAACGATATTGGTGGCCAAGGGCGTCACATTACCGAACTTTGGTACGACCCGATGAAAAAACGCGAACCGGCACCCAAGGACTAATGCCAGTGCAAATAGGGAATATTCGATGTAACCAGCACGCGAAAGGCGTGCTGTTTGCGTTGGGGCACGCTCCGCGCTTCGCTTGGGCAACCCCCTTCGGGTTGCATACCGCGTCCGAACTTGCCGGACTGTCCGCAGGGGCAGGATGGCGGGCGTTGCCCTTGTCCTACCCCTTTGACATAGGCTTGGTGG
>Ga0265293_10002259_pt1 | contig 39333 bp, 32 predicted proteins | sample Munlanlewell138R_FD_192505 | JGI IMG/M metagenome (GOLD analysis project Ga0265293, IMG submission 192505) | Leachate microbial communities from a municipal landfill in Southern Ontario, Canada - Leachate well 138R | ecosystem: Engineered > Solid waste > Landfill > Unclassified | place: Canada... | reverse complement strand
GGCAATGCCCAGGTTTCCCTGCGAGGTGCCGGTCACCGTTACTTGGTTTTGCGTTGTGATGGTGCCGCCTGCCCACACGTTGGCGTTCACCGTGCATCGATCGCGTAGAAACAGCGTGCCCGCTGAGACGATGTCGCCGTTGAGCTTTGCCTCGACGCCCACTTCGACGCGGGTGTTCGCGCCCACAACGCCGGGGGTGATTTGCACGCGGTCGCGGATGTTGGTTTCGGTTTGCGAGAAAATGCCGTACGCGCACAGGTGCTCGGCCGAAGCCGAGAAGGGCAGGAGAAGCGAGATGAGCGCGAGCAGGGCGCCTTGACGTTGGTTCATTGTGATGCGCATGAAAATGGCCTCCCATGGTGATTGCGGAACGCAAATCCGTTCCGGCAAGTGATTGAATTGTTTGAATGGTGGCGATGTTGCCTAACGGCTTGCTTCGCAGCAAGGGGGATATTCAAAATGAACATGCAATGGATTTGAAATGCGTACTTTGGGCCGTACTTGGCAAGTGGTGTCCACGCCCAAAGCTCTCCAAAAGGCTTCTCCCAAAGACTCTGAACGCCTAAAAAACGCCCTAACAAAATACCCAAAGATTGGCCTGGGGCTTAGCCGAAGTGCAGGTAGGGCAGGGCCTTATTTTTTTTCACCGATCAGAATGGTTATTTGAGTGGTTTTCGCCCGGTGCGCACCATCCTGCCGTCTGCATCCCCCAAGAAGGGCAAGTAGCCGCTCATCATATCAACGCGCATGCGCATCTCCACGGCCTCTCGAAGCGCCTTGCGGAAAGTGAGGGTTGAATTTAGACTGCGCCAATGATGAAGAAAATCCTATTTTACAGCCTCTGCTGCTTGATGATATCCGCCTGTGCCAACGCTCCGAAACGCGCTGTCACCACGCCGACGCCGCCGCCCGTCGCCCACAAATCCCTGGAGATCCCCGATGATTTCTCCGGTGCGCGCTACGAACAAAAAGTGGCCGAGCTGCTCGCCCTGGACGACGCCCACCCCGATCGGTTGGCGCTGCGCGACGCGCTCATTGCGTGGACCCTCAAGCGCTTCGATGCCGACGACACGCCCAGCGAAAAACTGCGCCTGTTTCAAAACGCTCTCAACTGGCACCTGCCATCGGACTTCACGGTGACGCACATCAACGTCGACATGGTGCCCATGGCCCATTGGGTCATCGAACACTACGAGAAGCGCGGCAAAGAGGCCTGGGTGCTGGCGGCGCTGATTTACCTCTCGCTGGCCCAGCCCGAAAATCTCGCGTGGCACGAAGAGTACCTGACGCTGATGGACTGGACTGAAGGGGTGCGCGCCACCATCGAAGATCCCATCGAGCGCTACAGCTCCATCGCCGGCGTCTACATGGACATCATCGTGATGCTCCCCCTGCCGGAGCTGATCGACAAAATCTCCCTGGTGTTGGCGCGGCGGCAAACCGCGGTGGTCGCCCTGCTGCACGCCATACAAGAAGAGAACGCCACCATCTCGCCCTTGCTGTTTCATTCGCTTATCCAGCGCGGCGGCGTGGGCCAAGAGCTTGTGCACGCGCACTTTTTGGGCGGGCTGCTGCACCAGGTTGTCCCCAAATTCAAGGAGCTGGGCGTCTACGACAACATCAGCGATGACCTGCTCGCCCTGATTGAAAACATTGAGTCGGGACAAAATTTGTCCGAGAGTTACCAGAAACTGTCCTTCTTACTCGGACACAGTGATCCCACGGCCGCCCTGCGGGCCTGCATGTTGGCGCGCTCGGCGTCGCCCCGCGATCCCCTCAACGCCCTCTGTGTCGCCCGCTATTTCAACGCGCTCTCTTACGAGGAGTCCGCTGCCGCCTACTTTCACGAAGCGGTGCACCCCGACTTCGAAGAGCCCATTTTGCTCCAGGCCTTGTCTGGGCTGCGCCAGGTGCTGATCGGCCTGCACCAAAAAGAACAAGTCGACGCCGCGGAGCGCACCATTGTCCTGGCGGAGTCCGTTATCCAAACCCTGGAAGGCGCGACGGATCGCTCGCAAGAGCTGCAAATCTCCATGGCGGCGCTGGCCGAGATCTGCGCCCAAATCGCCTTTAACGACGGCCGCATCGCGTCGGCGCAAGCGCTGTTCGCGACCGCCATGCGCCTGTGGCCCAGCATGCCGTCTCCTTACTTGAAGCTGGCGGAGATCCACTTGTCGCGGCAAGAGGGCCCCAAGGCCATCGAGGTGTTGACCAGCGCCTTGGCCTCCAAGCGCTCGGTGGGCGGGGATTTTCGCAACTACTGGCGCGCCATGGTGCTGGAGTCCCGGGGCGACGTGTACCGCCACATGGGCAACGAGCGGGACGCCGACGACGACTATCAGAGCGCCCTCGAGACCTGGGCCACGGCTGAGTACCCGATGGAACAAGAGGCCGAAATCGAAATCCGCAAGGGCATTATCCACGATCGCCTGGGCAACCCCGACGCGTCGTTGACCCACTTCCAGCGGGCGATCCGCGTGGATCCGGAGCGGCGCGCTTCCTACGCCGAGGTCATCTCTTTCTTGGTGATGCGCCAGCGCTTGGCCGACGCCCGGTCCTTTTATCAGCTCGCCTTCAACCAGGACCGCATCGACACCATGTGGAAGATCTATTACGCGCTTTGGGTGGAAGGCCTGGCGCGGCGGCAAAATGAGCGCACCTTCGACCTGCCCAACGCTTACTTACAGGACTGCAACGGCACGTCGTGGCAAGACCAACTGGCCCGGTTTTTCACGGGGCGCATCCCTTACGACAAACTGCGCGCGCTGGCCGACAACCTCGGGCAACAGGTCGAAGCCGACTTTTACGAAGCCGTGCTGCGCCTCTCCTCGGGCGAAACCGCCTCTGCCCGCGCCATGCTGCAGCAGGTCATCGCCTCGGACTTGCTCGGTTTTTTTGAGTACCGCATGGCCGCGGAGTTGTTGGTCGAGCCCTAGCGCTGCCTACTGCGGCGGCGCATCCCCACCATCGTTGTTGTTATTGTTGTTGCCGTTGGCGTCGCAGAGGCGTTGGCAGGCGCGTTGGGTGCGGCGGTGAACCCAGAAGAGGCGCAGGGTGAAGCCGAGCAGCAGCAGGGACACCGCAGCATAGGCCACGGCGAAGAGCACCTCGCCATTAAAGGTGGGCGTGGGCACGAAGGGCTCGAAGGACGCAGAGAGTTTCATGGGCCCTCCGCTTGGGGTGCGCTTGGGGGGGCGCTGCGGGGCTGGCGCAGGTCTTGGCAGATGCGGGCGCGCTCTTGGGGGGTGTCGGCGTGTCGCAGGGCCTCGGTTGCGCGGTGCAGTTGGCGTTGGCGGCGTTTGTTTTGGGTGCCGAAGAGCAAGAAGGCGACGCTGAGCAGGGTGAAGGCGAGGGTGCAGATGATCAGGGTGAGGGCCATTTCACCGGTGATGCCCGCGCCACCGCGCCCCAGTACGACGGGGTGTTGCCCGCGCCAGATCTGAATGGAGAAGTGAATGGCGGGGATCATGACGGCGCCGCTGATGGCCAGGACCGCGGCAAAGCGGTGGTCGCTGCGGGTTTGCGAGGCGCGCAGCAGCACGTAGGCGGCGATGATGCAGGTGAGGATGAGGGCGCTGGTGAGGCGGGGATCCCAGGCCCAGTAAGCGGACCAGATGCTGCGGCCCCACAAGGGTCCGGTGATCATGACGCCCGCGGCAAAGAGCAGGGCGTTTTCGCCGGCGCTGGCCGCCACGAGATCCCAGCGTTCGCTCTTGCGGACAATCCAGATGGCCGAGGCGATGGCGCAGATAAACCAGTTGAAATACATGGCCCAGGCCGAGGGGACGTGGATGTAGAAGATTTTTTGCACGACGCCCATGGTGGCCTCGGTGGGGGCGTAGCCGAAGATGAGACCGGCGGACAGGGCCAGGGCCGCGGTGCTGAGAACGCCGAAGATTGCGGGGAGGCGGCTCATGAAGTGGCGGGGTGCTTGGTGGCGGTGCGGGTGGTCGCGCTGCGGGTCGCGCGGGCGTCGAGGCGCCGTTGGATGGTGTTTTTGAGCGCCAGGAGCAGGCCCAGTGTGATGAAGGCCCCCGGGGGCAAAATCATCGTGAGGATGCCGGGGTAATCTTCGCCCATCACGCGGAACTGAATGAGGGTTTCGCCGAGCTGGAAGAGGGTGATGGTGCCCGCGCCGATGATCTCGCGAATGGCGCCCAGCACGAAGAGGGCCAGGGTGAAGCCCAGGGACATGCCGATGGCGTCGAGGATGGAGCGCAGGACGTTGTTGCGCGAGGCAAAGGCTTCGGCGCGGCCCAGGATAATGCAGTTGACGACGATGAGCGGCACGAAGAGCCCGAGCCCCTGGGAAAGCTCGACCATCCACGCCTTGAGGGCCATGTCCACGGCGGAGACGAAGGTGGCGATGACCACCACGTACACCGGGATGCGCACGCCGTGGGGCACGATGGGGGCGATGAGGGAGATGAGGATGTTGGAGCACAGCAGCACAAAGGCCGTGGCGATGCCCATGCCCAGCCCGTTGTAGGCCGACGTGGTGACCGCCAGGGTGGGGCAGAGTCCCAGCAGCAGCACGAACACCGGGTTGTCCTTCCACAGGCCTTTGCGAAAGTCCTCCAGCAGCGTCGTTGTTTTTTTAGGGGACATGGCACTCTCCGTCGGCGGGCATGGCGTCGCCGTTCATGATGGTTTGTCGGTGGTCGCGCCACATGGCCTGGGCCTTGGCCACCGCGTTGATCATGGCGCGGGTCGAGATGGTGGCGCCGGTGAGCTGGTCGATGTCGCCGCCGTCTTTTTTCACGGCCCACTTGATGCCGCTGGGGGTGTGGCCCACCATTTGCCCCGACATGAGCTGGCAGTCGGAGATCAGCGAGCCGAGCCCGGGGGTCTCAGCGTGGGCGAGCACTTTGATGCCCATGAGCATGCCGTCGTCCATGCGCAGCCCCACCAGGGCCGAGATGGTGCCGGAATAGGCGTTGTCCCCCACGACCTCCATGGCCATGGCCACCACATCCTTGCCCTTGCGCGCGCGAAACACGGTGGCGCCTTCGATGCAGACGGCGTCGCGGTCGGGCTCGTTGTCGAAAATTGCGTCGTAGCGCTGGCAGGCATTGGGCGGGTCGGCGTCGGGCAGCACCTGGTGAATCGCGTCGAGGATGGCGCGCCGGGCGTTGTCCTCGATGTCGGCTTGGGTGGCTTCGTTCATCAGCGCCAGACCCAGTCCCGCCAGGGTGGCGATGAGGGTCAGCACGACGATCATTTTGATGGTGTCTTTCATGGTTGGGGACCTCCGCTCGTGGCCGTGGTCGCGCCAAAAGGTTTGGGCCGGGTCCAGGCGTTGAAGAAGGGCACGCAGGCGTTCATGAGCAGCACGGCAAAGGAGACCCCTTCGGGATAGCCGCCCCACAGGCGAATGACCATGGTGAGGATGCCCGCCCCCACGCCGAAGAGGATGCGGCCCTTGGGAAACATGGGGCTGGTGACGTAGTCGGTGGCGATGAACCAGGCGCCCATCATGACGCCGCCGGAGAGCAGGTGAAAGGCGGGGCCCGCGTAGGCCGATGGGTCGACGAGGTGCGTGATGGCGGCGAAGAGCGCCACGGTGCCCAGGTAGGCCACCGGGATGTGCCAGGCGATGACGCGGCGAATGAGCAGGAAGATGCCGCCCGCCAGCAGGAGAAAGGCCGAGGTTTCGCCCGCAGAGCCATTGATGTGGCCCAGGAGAAACTCGATGTTGCCCGGCAGGTCGGCGACGATGTTGGCGCCTTTTTCGCGCAGCAGGCCGATGGGGGTGGCCGCGGTGATCGCGTCGACGTTTGTTAGGCCGTACTCGGTGATGCGTCCCTGGGCGTCGAGGGCGGTGACGGGCTCGCCGAAGAGCGTGTCGCCGGCGTGCTGTTGCGGTACGAGCCAGCGCGTCAGGTCGGCGGGGAAGGCGATGAGCAAGAAGACGCGCCCCGCCATGGCCGGATTGAAGGGATTTTGCCCCAGGCCGCCGAAGATCGCCTTGCTGATGACGATGGCCACAAAGGCGCCCACCGCGCAGATCCACAGGGGCAGCCCCGGCGGCAAGGAGAGGGCGAGGATGAGCCCGGTGAGGGCGGCGGAGCCGTCGGTGATCGTGGGAGAGCGCCGCATGGCCAGTCCGCAGAGGGCTTCGAAGAACACGCAGCAAAACACGGTGGCGGCGATGACCGAGAGGGCCGGGTAGCCGAAGAGCCAGATGGCATAAGCCGTTGCCGGGGCCAGCGCCAGGACGACGGACCACATGATTTTGGGCGTGGTGGCGCCGCTGGTGGCGTGGGGAGAGGCTGAGACGATGAGGGGTGTCGACATGGGGTTCTCCTACATCTTTTTGCGCGCCGCCGCGTGGATGTCGGCCTTGGCCAGGCGGATGAGTTGGACCAGCGGGATGTGGGCGGGGCACGCGTGGGCGCACGAGCCGCACTCCATGCAATCGAGGGCAGCGGCCGCCCGGGCCTCGGGGATCATGCGCAGGCGGGCAAAGGCGCCGAGCTCTTGCGGCACGAGAAACATGGGGCACGCGTCGACGCAGCGCCCGCAGCGGATGCACGGGGAGGCGGGGCGCGTTGTGGCGTCCTTTGGCTGCAGGACGAGGATGCCGCTGGTGCTCTTGACCACCGGGATGTCGGCGTGCTTTTGCGCGATGCCCATCATGGGACCGCCCAGGATGAGCTTGCCCGCGGGCGTCAGTTCGGTTTGGCAGTGCTGCAGGACGTGGGCCACCGGTGTGCCGAGGCGCACCCAGTAGTTGGCGGGCTGCGACACAGCGGTGCCGGTGACCGTGACGATGCGCTCCAGCAGGGGGCGACCGTCGACCACGGCGCGGTGAATGGCGGCGGCGGTGCCGGTGTTGTGTACCACCACCCCGACGTCCATGGGGAGCTTGCCCTGGGGCACGCGGCGCTTTAGGCAGGCGCTGATGAGCTGCTTCTCGCCGCCTTGCGGGTACTTCACCGCTAGGGACACGACGCGGATGGGGGTGCCGGTGGCGGCCTGGGAGATGGCGCGCAGGGCGTCGGGCTTGTTGGCCTCGATGCCGATGACGCCGTTGGGGGCGCCGAGGATGTGTTGGATGATGCGCAGCCCCGAGACCACTGCGGTTGCGGATTCCAGCATGAGGCGATGGTCGGCGGTGAGCCAGGGCTCGCACTCGGCTCCGTTGATGATGACGGTGTCGATGGTGCGATCCGGCGGCGGGGCGAGCTTGACATGGGAGGGAAAGGCCGCTCCCCCCAGGCCCACGATGCCGGCGCGGGCCACCATGTCGCGCAGGGTCGCTGCGTCGGCTTGTGCCCAGTCTTCGCCCAGCCCGCTGTAGCTGGTTTCGGTGTCCTGGTGGTCGTTGGCCAAGACGATGGCGTCGCCCAGGGTGCCGTTGCCCGTCGGTCGGGGTTCGATGGCGCTGACCGTGCCGGACACCGGTGCGTGAATGGCCGCGGAGACAAAGCCGCCGGGTTGGGCGATGGTTTGGCCGCGCAGCACGGTGTCCCCGACGCTCACCGTGGCCACGGCCGGGGCGCCGATGTGTTGCGACAGGGGCAGCACGAGTTCGTCCGGGGCGGCCAGGGGCTTGGTGGCGAGGGCCGCGGTGCGCTCTTTGTTGTAGCGGGGGTGGATGCCACCGCGAAACGTCAGAATGCTCATGCCTCACCTCCTGCGGAGGGCGTCGCGTCGGTACCGGGCTCGGCGTTGGCGTCGGTGTTGGTGTCGGGGGCGGCCTTGGGCTTCGCCTTGGACGCGCTCTTCTTTTCGCGGGCCGCGGCCTTGCGGGCTTTCTCTTCGGCCTTCCATGCCTCTTGGCGCTGTTCGAAATCCCGGCGCGCAGCGGGGTCGAGAATCCAGTCGGACAGGGCGTATTGGCGCAGGTCGAAAATGGTGCCTTGCGGGCAGACCAAGGCACAGGACGCGGGGATGTCGGCCTTCACCTCGGGCGAGACCACGGCGAGGCGCTCGTCCATGACCAGGCGCTCGGATTGCCGGGTGCAGAGCTTGCAAGCGGTGCAGCCCACGGTGCAGACCGCCTTGACCTCTTTGGGCTTGTCGGGGTTGATGCAGAGCACGTGCACCTCGTCGCGCTTGGGGTGCAGGCGAATGATTTGTCGCGGGCAGATCTCGATGCAGGCGCCACAGGCGGTGCATTTGTCGCGGTCGATAATGGCGAGGCCCGTGTCGGTGATGGTGATGGCGTCGAAGACGCAGGCGGTTTGGCAGGTGCCCAGGCCCAGGCATCCGTAGGCGCAGCTCTTGGCGCCGCCCGCCACCGCGTGGGCCGCACGGCAGTCGCGCAGTCCCTGGTAGTTGGCCACCGGGGGCGCCGCGCTGTGATCGCCGGCACAGCCCACCACCGCCACCATGGGTTCGCCGGGGGTGAGCTTCACGCCCATAATTTCGCCGATCAAGACGGTGACTTCGGGGCCGCCGGGGGGGCACGCCGTGGGCTTGGCCGTGCCGTCGATGAGGCCCTGGGCAAAGCCGCTGCAACCGGGAAAGCCGCAGCCGCCGCAGTTGGCGCCGGGCAGAATGTCCATGAGGCGGTCGAAGCGGTCGTCGGTTTCCACGGCGAAGATGCGCTTGCCGATGGACAGGAGCACGGACATGACCAGTCCGATGCTGCCGAGAATGGCCAGGGCCAGGAGGGTTTCGTTGGTGAACATCGCGCGGTGCCTCCTCGACTTAGCTGGCGGGCGCCAGGCCGGTGAATCCCATGAAGGCCAACGAGAGGATGCCAGCGGTTACCAGGGCGATGGCCGGACCGCGAAAGGCCTGCGGCACTTCGGCCAGCTCGAGCTTCTCGCGCAGCCCCGCAAACAGGATAAGGGCGAGGGCAAAGCCTCCCGAGGCGCCGATGGCGTAAAAGATGACCTGGAGCAAGCGGTAGTCGTTTTGGATGTTGAGCACCGCCAGGCCGAGCACGGCGCAGTTGGTCGTAATGAGGGGCAAGAAGATGCCCAGGGCTTGGTACAGAGGGGGCGACATCTTTTGGATGGCCATTTCGGTGAGCTGCACAGTGGAAGCGATAACCAAAATGAAAACAATGGTTTGCAGGTACTCTGCTCGAAACGGCACCAAGGCAAAGTGGTGGATGAGGAAGGTGAGGATGGAGGCGACCATCATGACGAAGAGCACGGCCATGGACATGCCCAGGGCGGTGCTGGTCTTCTTGGAGACCCCGAGGAAGGGGCAGATGCCGAGGAACTTGGCCAGCACGAAGTTTTCGGTGAGCATGGCCATTAAAACGATGACGAAAATTTCTTTCATTGGGAACCGCTCCTTGCGACAAACGGTTTGAAACAGGCGAATTGTACGGATGATCGCGTCATTCCAAAAGGCTTTTTCATCGGCGACGCCCCCGCTCTGTGTAGAGCTTTTGCGCCACAAATGACCGGATGTAAAGCGGTGTCACAGAAGAAACCGTAGGGTTTTACTCCTCGGCGAAGCATTGGCAGCCCCAATACACCCCTTCGTCGGCGGCGTGGTTGCACAACCCAATGGGGTATGCGTCGTCGTCTTGGCAATGGGCGGCGCAGCGCTCGGGCAGGCAGGTGTCGAAGCGGCACTGGTAGCTGCGGGCGTCGTCGGCCAGCAGGCACGTCACGGCGCAGGCGGTGCAATCGGGATGGGCGAGCTGTGCCGCGTAGGTTTCTTCGCAGCGCTGTTGGCACTCCGCTTGCTGGAAGGTGCGCGAGGGATTGTCGCCGTCGTCGTGGCAGGCTGCGGCGAGGAGTAGGGCCGCGGCGAGGGGGAGGGCGCAGCGTCGGATGGGGCGGTGGGCGGCGGTGGGCGGCATCAGTCTGCGAACCAGCCCAGGCGGCGCGTCCCGTTGCGGATGAGGCGGCGGAGGGCGTCGCCGTAGCGCTGCAGGCGGGCGAAGGGGTTGTGGATGGTGCAAAAGGTGTGGGCCAGGGTGGTGAGGAGCAGCAGGAAGGGCACCGCGCCGATGTGGCGCCAATCCAGGACCACGGCGATGCCGATGAGGAGCGTGTACAGGACAGCGGTGAGGTTGAACCAGAGGTTGCGCCGGGCGTTGACGCAGTCGGTGATGAAGCGCGCGATGTCGCGGATGGGGACCGCAGGCGCGTGAATGCCCGCCCGTCCGCCACTGGGATCTCCGAGCTGAATGGCCGCCGTAGCGTCGGTGTGGTGCGCGACGAAGGTCGGCCCGGTGCCCAGCAACAAGACCGCGTCCCCCGCTGCGTGAAACTCGGCCAGCACGTCGGTGCATTGGGCCTCGCCGCGGTGGAAGCGCACCTCGCCGATGCGCAGCCGCTGGGCAAAGGCTGTCGCCGGGGCCAGCTCCGCCGAGGTCATGAGGGTGGCTTGCAGGCCCGCGGTTTCGAGGTGGTGCACCGCCTCGGGCGCTCCGGGGGCGAGCTGTTCTTCCAGGCTGAAGGCCGCTGCCAGTTGCCCGCCCAGGGCCACAAAGAGCACGCGATGGCCTCGCTCCTCGTGGGATTGCGCCCAGGATTCGAGGGCGATGGTGGAGATGCCGGCGTCTAGAAAACCGTCGCGCGTGGCGCAGAGCAGCGCACCCCACGCTGTGTCGCAGCGCACCCCGACGCCGGGGATCCGCGCGGCGTGTTGGATGTCGGTGGCCGCGGGATTTTTCGCTTGGGTGAACCCGATGATGGCCCGGGCATAGCGGTCTTCGAAGGCGGATTCGGCGGCGTGCAGCGCCGAGATGACAGCGGATTCATCGGGGGCGGCACCGGGGCAGGGGCGCCATTCGCCGAAGCGCACCTCGGATTGTACCAAGGTTCCCGGGGCCATGAAGAGCACCACGCGACACTGGCCCGCTCGATCGAGGGCTTCGCCGTCCCGCACCGCAATGCCGCGCCGCGCCGCCCGGCTCGCCAGCGAGAGGTGTAGGTCTTTGGCGATGGCGCGCAGCAGGGTTGGGTCGACGACAATGGCGACCAGCGCCGCAGTCAAGAGGGCGTTTTCGGTTTGCCCGCTGTGAAACCAGGCCAGGGCGCCGCTCAGCAGGGCCAGGGGCAGGCGTCCCCAGTCGAGGTAGCGGGCGAAGAATCCCAGGATAATGCTCATCTTGGCGTTGTCGCGCCAGTGGCAGAGCGGCGGGGGCGGTGGGGCTTCGCGGGCGTGCCAAAAGGTGTGGGCGCGGCGCCGGAAGAACGCGCGCGCTCCGCTGCCCAGGGCCGGGATGAGCAGGGCGAGGACCGCGGCCAGCAAGGGGGGCTTGGCGTTTCCCTGCCAGAGGGCGATCGCGATCAAGAGCATGGCGGGAAATCTCGATGTAAGGGTGTGAAATACCTGGAGAAATCCGAAGGGGACGCTGCGGCGGTACGCGAAGAACACGCCGAGGATCAGGGCCAGGAACGCGGCGCCCAAGAGCGGATATCCATTGTAATGATGCTGCGGGATGAACAGCAGGAGCAGGGCGAGCGCAAAGAGGGCGGCGCTTTCGATGAGGTGCGCGCGGGGCCAGGGCGGTGCGGTCAGGTGGGGCGGCAGGGGGGGATGCACGCGGTATGTGGCAGCGGGGGCGGTGTCGGCGGTGTCGGTATCCATGCCCGTGCTCGTGCCCGTGTCGGCGTCATCGTCGGTGCGTTCGCTGTCTGCGCCTTCGGGGATGTCGTCGGCGGTGTCCCGGAGATCGCGGTCGTCTGTCGCCGGCTCCGGGGAGGACGCAACCGTGCGTTCGCCGCGCTGGAGGTGGCCTTCGCGGCACGCGTTGTTGCAAAAATGAACGATGCGTCCGTCGATGATGCTCACCGCACCGGCCCGCAGGGGGTCGAGCGGGGTGTGGCAAAAAGGACAGCGCGGTTCGTCGTGGGATGGGTCTGGGCTCACAACTGCGCAATACGCGGGATTGGGAGATGGCGTCAAGACAACAATGGCGCGAGCGGGCGCGGCGGCGTCCGGGAATATCGATTGACAGGCCCCTGGTGGCTTCTTACACAACGGCATTCTGCGGCGCATGCGCGCTGTGCGGCACACGGGAGAAAGCACATGAAGCAATACCACTGCCATCAATGCGGAAGCGATTTCGAGCTGGACGACGGGGCCAAGGTGCGCTGTCCCAGTTGCATGGGCATCCACAACATCGACCGGCGCGATGACGTCAAACGCGGCGCCCGCGACGAAGACAACGGGGCCGACACCGACAAGGAGAGGGGCGGCACCATGCGCTCTGCGACCATCGCCCTCTTGGTGGTGCTGCTGGCGGCCAGCGGTTACTTGCTGTGGCGCCATTACGCCGGTGACCCCCCGGAGGATGCCGCTGCACCGGTGTCCGACAAGGATGTCGCGCGCCAACTCCAGGCCCTGGGGCTGGATGCCGATGACGCCGTCTCCCCCTTCGCCGTTACCGAGTCCTTGACAGCCTTCGCCCGCCGCATCGCTGCGTCCCGGTCAGGCGCTGAAGCACTGGACGCGCTGATGTCGCAGGTGGCCACCTGGAAGGCCGAAGGGCGCCTTGTGGCCTTTGATCAGGTCGAGCCACGTCCCGAGCCCCCCCAAACCGCCGGCGACATCCTCGACAAGCTCCTGGCAACCGACGCCGACGCCGCCCCCCTGTCGCTTAGCAGCTACGAGCTGGCGGGGCTTCTGTTGGCCTGGGGACAGGCCCTGGAGATCGGCGATCTCCATATGCTCGAAATCTTCCATTACCGCGCCGAAAAGGCCCCGGCGGACCCCCACGCGATTTACGGGCGCTTTGCCGTGTCCCTGGGGGCTCCCCAAGCCGACCGCGCCGTGCCGGTCTTCGATCCCTGGGCCGGGCGCACCCTCAAGAGCGACGCCGTCGATGCGCAGCGCCTCAGCCTGTCGGAGTCCCTGGCCCCCTGGTATGCGCACCAGAGCCTGGCCGCCTTTGCGCGAATGGATTTCCCGCAGGCCCGCAAAGACAACGATATCGCCATCCGCTTGGCCGAAAACAACGCGCTGCTGCGCATTCACCGGGGCAAAATCTTCATGGCCAGCGGCGCCCTCGAAGAGGGGTTGAAGGAGTTTGAAAAGGCGCGGCACCTCAAGAACTGGGCCGTGACCCGGGTGTCCTTGGCGCAGGTCTCCATGCTCAACGACCCCTCCGGCGCCCAGACCGAGGCCGAGATCCGCAAGGCCCTACAGGAGTTCCCCGCGTACTTGCAGGCCCAACTCATCCTGGCGTTGGTCCAGGCGCAAACCGGCAAGACCGACGCGGCCCAGGCGACCCTGCAGGCGGCTCAGGCCCAGGCCCCCACCGCGCCAGATGTAGCGGTGGCGTGGGCGCAGTTTCACCTCTTGCAGCGCGACACGGACGCCGCCATTGCCGCGGCCCTGCAGGCGGTGCGCCTCTCCAAGGAGAGCGCCTCCTCGCTGCTGCTGTTGGCCCAGGTGTACCAGGCCACGGCGCGCTTTGACGAAGCCCGGGACGCCGCCAAACGGGCCATGGCCAAGATGTCTTCCGACAGCGTGAAGCAGCAACTGCGCCAGGCCTTTAACATCACCGACGAAGCACTCGAAGACGCGCCCCAAGACAGCGACGCGCAGGCCCTGGGCGATGCCGATGTCGATGTAGATGCGCCGGTGCTCCCCGAGGCCCCCCGCGGTCTGGAGCTGCAATTCGAGCAACAGGGCGACACCCCCTTGGGCGGCGGAAAACTGCGCCTGGGCGGCGGCGAAGGGCTCCGCCTCAATCCGTAAATCACTTCACCCCCACTTCAAAGTTTCATTCTCAGGAAGGCGCCACAAAACGGACACTTTTTGGGCAAAGGGCGGTACAATGCAAATCTGGTTGTGAAAAAAGGACTTTTCGCCAGAAACGTCCAAAAACGCCCAAGCCACAAGCTTCATAACGGAGATAAATACACGCGATGAATCCCAAAAAACATTTTGTCGTTACGGCGGTACATTGGCTCGTTTGCGGGCTCTGTTTGGCGTTGTTGATTTCGTGCAGCAGCGACAGTGACTTGCACTCCGATGACCCCAATGCCAGCCATTCAGGCTCCGATTCTCTTCAGGGCACGGATGGGTTTGATTCGGCCTCTGATCCCGGCCGGGGAACAGATCGGGACTCCGATTCGCGCGGTTCCGACTTCGGAAATGACACCCAAAACAGCCAAGGCGATTCAGACGTAGATCCGGACAGGGTGATCCCCCCGTTTTTTTCGCACAAGAGCGGTTTGTACCCGGAAGAATTTCTCTTAACGCTGAGCGCGGCAGATGAAAATGAGATTTACTATTCTATCGATGGCACCCCTCCCAAACCCGAATTGGCCGGCAACGGGCGGGTTTTCAAATACACCGCACAGATTCCCGTAAGAGACCGAAATGGCGAAGAAAATCTGCTGGCGACCCACGAAAACTCAGAGAAAATGTACGCCATTCACTCCTCGGCCGGCGGAGACCGCCCCAACACCCTGCGACCCTATTATCCCACCAATTACGATGTCCCCAAGGCCACGGTGATATCGGCCATCGCCGTTGATGCGCTGGGCAAAGAAAGCCAAGCGGCCACCGCGACATTTTTTATCGGCGACAACCTGGCGTCCTACAACAACGCGCCCGTGATCTCGCTGGTTACCGACCCGGCCAATTTGTTTGATACGGACAAGGGCATCTTCGTCAGGGGGCCGGCGGGCACCTCCTGGTATGGCGAGCCGATGTATAACTTTCGCAACACGGGCATTGCATGGGAGCGGATTGCGTTTTTAGAGCTTTTTGATAGCCATCGAAATGTTTCATTGTCCACGAATGCGGGCATACGGGTGCGGGGCGGTTGGTCGCGGTCGAATGGCCAAAAGAGCCTCAATGTTTATTTTCGAGAAGAGTATGGCGGGTTTAACAGTTTAAAAAACTTCCAGTTAATACCAAACGCGAAAAAAGCCGATGGCACGCCCTTGGATAGAACGAAAAACTTTATCCTGAGAAACGGCGGCAATGATCATATTTACACGATCTACCGAGACGGCTTCTGCCAGTATTTGTTGCGGGATCGCAGCTTTAGCACACAGGCGGTGGAGGCCGCGGTGGTTTACATAAATGGCGAATACTGGGGGCCTTATGCAATCACCGAAAAGTACGGCGACAACCACACCGAGTATGTTTTTGGGGTCAAAAAAGAAAATGTCATTTCCTATTCGAGCAAGGGCATCGACGATGGCTGGCCCGAGGAAGAAGACCTTTATTTTGATATGCTAAACATGCATGCCTTGGACATGGCAGACGCGAGAAACTACGAAGCTTTTTGCGATGTATTTGATATCGAAAACTTTATCGATTATTGGGCCGCTGAAATTTATCTCTTTAATCAAGATTGGCCCGAAAACAACTACAGGCTTTGGCGCACGCGAAACGTCGAAGTGGGCAATCCCTTTGGCGATACCAAATGGCGCTGGCAAATGTACGATGTCGATTACTCATTGGGCCTTTATAGCAATGGTTCGCTAAACAATGGCCGCGACGACGTGTTTTCTTTCTTGTTTAAAAAGGATGAGCTCCTGGTCAAATTGTTTCGCTCTCTGTTGAACAACGCGACGTTCCGGGATGGGTTTGTGAACGCCCTCATGGATTTGTACAATGTCAATTTTCACCCCGACAGTTACGAGCCCGCCCTCGATTTGTTTGTGCAGACATACCGCCCCCTGTTGCTCAATGCGCATTACGACCGCTGGCTGGGGAGCGACTACTATCGCGAATTTGATAGCAAAACCGCTAACATGCGAAAGTATTTAAACGATATGCGCGGTCATTTGGTGAACGCGTTGCTGCCCCAGCACTTTGGTATGGCGTCATCGGGTTTGTTTGATTTCACGGTGAGGGTGCAAGGCGGGAGCGGCGGCGAAGTCATCGTCAACACTGTGCGTCCCAAGCTAAACAATGGCTCCTGGACGGGCAAATACTACTCATCCATCCCGGTTGTTGTGCAAGCGACACCCCCTGCTGGATATCTGTTCGATGGCTGGGAGGTGTCGGGCGGCACGGCGATCAATACCGAAAACGGCCGCATCACCGTCAGATTAAATGGGAACACGGTGGTCACGGCCAAGTTTCGTTAGCGATCTGCAAACGACGCTAACGCGAACCCCATGTCCGCCCGCGCCCTTTACTGCTCCCCCCGCCACTTGAGGTTTTCCTTGTCGCCATTTGACATCACACCGAGCAGCTTTTTTTGGGCCTTTTTTGGGCTTCAGAGTCTTTAGGAAAAGGCCTTTTTTGGGCTTCAGAGTCTTTAGGAAAACCTTAAAAACACCGACAAACCACCGCCCTAGGCGCGTTAGACGCTGGAAGAAAACAGGTGCGCACAATTGTGCGCAGGTTAACCCCTTGAAATCATTGCACATTATTTTACATTTTTGAAATTCGGCCAAAAACTGTCCCGTTGTGGGACAGATGTTGTCCCGTTTTGGTCGGCAAAAAAATGGGCGTTCAGAGTGATTCGGCAGGGGATTCGGCAGGGATTCGGCAGGGATTCGGCTGGGACGGACGGGCGGGGGAAGCGGCGCGTTATGAGACGGCGCCGGAGAAGGGCGGCAGTTCAATCGTTTCGAGGGCGATCAAATTGGGATCGGCGATGCCCAAACCCATGTCGGCGGCTTGCTGGATGTACAGGGGCGGGCGCTTGACCTCGGCCAGGGTGCGCAGTCCGTTTTGCGCGCGCAGCTCAGCGATGTGCTGGTGCGCGATGGCGTCCATGGCCACGGGATCGGTGGTGGCGTAGATGCTCTCATGGGGCACCAGGGCGGCGCGGTTGTACTTGGGGCCGCCGTCGTAGAGGATGGTGGAGCCGTCGATGATGTTGAGGCGCACGCGGCTGCGCACAGCTTCGAGGGCCCAGATGTGACACAGGGCATCGTTGATGACGTTGTGGTTCACGTGGGGTTTCTCCACCACGCCAAAGGTCACGTTTTTCATGCAGCAGGTGACCCCGGAGAGATCGTGGTCCTTGATGACGGGCAAGTTGATAACCACGTCGGACTCGGTGAACAGTGTGGAGAACTTCACCCGCGCCTTGCCAGCGGTCACCCATTGGCTCTCGTAGGGGGCGTCGCGGTGGGCCAGGACGCGGACGCGGTTTTTGGCCGTGCGCTGTTCGTAACGCCCGCCCATCATGTTGCTGGCAAACATATCGACGACGGTGATGTGCTCCGGCGGCACCCCGGCGCCTTGCAGGCCGTCAATTACGGCGTCGGTCACTTCTTTCATGGTGGAGACCATGCGCGTGCCCAGGCAGTTGACCTTGAGCATGACGCGCTCGCTGGGATGTACAAAGGTGCGCCATGCCGCCCGGCTGTCCGATTGGCGGCTCAGGGTGGCCACGGCTCTTTCGACCATGATGCGCGCCGCATGGGGATGCGGAAAGGAACCCTGGCGCATGTTGGGCATGTGAACGCGCACCACGTGTCCCGGACCGGTGGGCACCGCGCGGCTCGGTTTTTCGGGTGGGGCTGAAGCGGCGGAGGCGTGCAGTCCGTTTGGCAGCAGCGGAGAGAGGGCCGCGGTGGCGGTGGTGAGCAATGCGTCTCGGCGGGAGAGCAGCGGAGGCTTGTTCTGGGTCATGTCTCTTCCTTTACGACATTCGTTGGCGCGATGGCGATTTTTGGCCGATGTTGTTGCGCTGTTGTCGCGCTGTATATACTAGAATATTCAATTGTAGTAATTGAAAGAGCTGTTCCGAAGTTGCCGTTGCGAGCTGGGGCGTTCGTGGCGCGAGGCCGTTTGCACGGCGGGCATCGCCTGGGTGAACCAAGGCCCAAAGGAGAAGACCGTGTTGAAAGTGCTGCACATCGAGGACGACACCGACAATCGCCGGTTGGTGCGCAAGCTGCTGGTGGCCAACGGGTTCGAAGTGGTGGAGGCCAGCGACGCGCTGAGCGGCATCCGGAAGGCCCTCTCCAGCGAACCCGACATCATCTTGCTCGACATCGAGTTGCCCGACATGACGGGGTACGAGGTCACGCTGAAATTGCGCGGCGAAATGGGGGACCGACAGGTGCCCATTGTGGCGCTGTCCGGTAAGGGCGACCGCAAAATGGTGGAGGCCGTGGGCTTTGATGGGCTCATTCACAAACCCATCGACGTGTCGCGCTTCTGCCAAATGGTCACCGATTACGTGCGCGTGCAGCGGCGCCAGCGGCGCTCCGAAGACGACAGCACGCTCCTGATGGCGCAGGGGCAGCAGATCGCCTCGCGCCTCCAGGCCAAGCTCGTCGAACTCGAAGAGACCAACCGCGCCTTGCTCGCCTCCGAAAAGGTGCGCGCCGAGTTCTACCGCAACTTGTCCCACGAGCTGTCCACCCCGCTGACCCCGGCGGTGGGCTACCTCAACATGCTGACCAACGAAGAGCTCGGACCCCTGACCCCCTTGCAGCGAAAGGCCCTGGAGTCGGTGAGCCGCGGCGTCAACAAGGTGCGCTCCATGGTCGAAAACCTCCTCGACATGACCGCCCTGACCACGGGGCAGATGCACTTCTTCGAGCGCCGCTACGACTTCAACCGCATCGCCAAAGAATCGGTGGCCCTCACCATGGAAAAATTTCGCGAGCGCGGCATCTCGGTGGACACCGACATCGGTCCCGAGGAGTTCATCGGACACGGCGACCCCGACAAGCTAAAACGCGCCATGGTGCAACTCCTCGAAAACGCAGTGAAGTTTTGCTCGGGGAACGGCCGCACCCTCGTGTGTACCCGGCGCGACGGCGACCGCTACAATTTTCTGGTCTACGATTCGGGCAAGGGCATCCCCGACACCGAGCTGCAGTCCATCTTCAAAACCTTTTACCAAATCGACGGTTCGCCCACCCGCGAGCACGGCGGCACCGGCATCGGGTTGGCGTTGGCGCGCAAAATCATCGAGCGCTTTGGGGGCACCATTTGGGCCGAATCCCCGCCCTTGGCCGAGAGCGACAAATTCAAATGGGCCCAAACCATGGTGGCCCTGTGGGTGCCCGCCCAGTCGGTGGCCGTCGACGTTGAGAGCACACCCCCCAGCCCGCACAGCGGTGTTGATTAAACCCGCCGCATTGGACATGATGCCCCGCCATGATGCGCCATTCCCTTAGCCTGCTTTTCTGTTGCCTGTTGTGGGCGCTGCCCACCGCCGCGCAAAACGATGTGTCGCTCCCTGCGGGCGTCGCCCCCCTCACGTCCGAAGATGCCGCGGCCTTAGACGCGATGCAGGGCTGCAGCGATCCCGGCGCCTTTCACACCCTGGCGCTGCAACTGCCCCCCGAGGCCTTTGTCGCCGCCTACTACGGCCCCAACCACGCGCACCGCATGACGGCTTTGTACACCGCGCGCTACCTGGCGGATCCCTGGCCGGTGCTCGACTACCTCGCCGCTTTCATGAATGCGCGCCACCACCGTGCGGCGGCTTTGGCGGCCGAGTCCCTGCTGCACGCCCTCGCGCACATCGACGCCCTGCGCGCCCAAGGCACCTTTGAGGCCGTCCCCGGGCACATCGCGCAACTGCACGCCGAGGTCCTGCGCACGGCGCGGAACCGCGACAACTCTCGGGACATCCGCACCATGGCCCTGCGCGCCGCCCACCTGCTGGGGCAGTGGCTCCACAATCCCCCAAGCGACGCCGTTTCCGCCCTGCTCAAATCCAACGACCCCCTCATCCGCGCCCAGGCGTTGCGCTTCTTCGCCGTGCCGCTGTTGCCCGAGCAGGTCTCGCTGGTCGGCCGCATGGCGCTGGGCGATGGCGACCTCTTGGTGCGCGGTCTCGCCACGGGGATGCTGTGCGAAAACGCGCTGGCCCAACAAGTGGATGCGCCCTCGGCAGACCTGGCCAATGTGATGCGGGCGCTGCTCGAAGAGGCGGACATTACACCGGACGCTGCGGCTGCGCTCTTCGCGTGCCTCGCCAACTTCTCCCATGCGGCGCGCGCTGCGCTAACCGATCAAATCGCCGCGCATCCCAATCCCGCGCTCCAGGACTTTTGGCGCGCCATGTCCACCCCCCAAACGCCCTAGGGAGCGCCCCGCTGTTCTCCGTTGTTTGGGCGCCATATTTTCCTGTGCTATCCTCATTATTTGGCTACACTGTTTTGTCTGCCGCACGAGACAAAAGGAGAGGGCATGAGAGACGCCGCATCCGCAAACACAGAGAAGACAACGCCGGGGAGTCGTCGCACGCAGCGCGCGGCGCATGACGTCAACACGCATGAGGCCAGGGCGCAACTGCAAGAGATGGTGCGCGTTTTGGCGCTGTACCAAGGGCCGGGCGTGTGGGTTCTGGGTGCTGTATTGGCTTTTTTCTTTCCCGCGTGGCAGTGGTGGCTGCTGCTCGGCGTCTTGGGCATCACCGAATTGTTTTACATCTGGTCCTGGCTCGATCTGCGCGCCGACAACCAGGGCGATCGGCCGCTGCGCTTTGCCATGTTGGCCAACTTCATCACTTGCTTGTCGGTGATTGTCTTTCTGGACGGCATGGCCATTCCCGCCATGCTCTCCATCATTATGTTCAACACGCAGGTGGCGTTTTTTTCGTCGCGCATCCCCTTGACATGGGTGGCGCTGGGCATCCTCGCCGCGTTTGCCGACGTGTTTCTGCGCTTCTATCCCGTGGTGGAGCGCGTCTCGGTGACGCCCGTGGCCACGATTGTCGCCGTCACCATCGGCACCATAATCATGCTGACCAAGTTCGGATGGATTTTGCGCGGGCACCGCAAGACCACAATGTCGTCGTTTTCGGCCACCCAAAAGATGCTGCAAGAGCGCCAGGCGATGCTGCGCCAAGTGGCCGCGGCGCAATCGCACATCCACGCAGCGGTGGCTGAGCTCGCCCAGCACGCCAGCGATGTGGCCGCCCAAGCCGCCGGACAAGCCGCCGCCATCAGCCAGGTGAGCGCCACGATGACCGAGGTGGCGCAGACCGCCCAGAACACCGCCCGCTCCGCCGACGAATCGAAAGACATCTCCCAGCGGACCAGCGCCCTCATTGAGGCCAACCACAAGCGCCTGCAGAGCGCCGAGAGCACCTTTGGCGCCTTGTCCCAGCAGATGGAGGGCTCCTACGAGGTGTTTGGGGAGCTGCTGGAGCGCGTCGAGCAAGCCGGGGCGATTATCTCGGCCACCCAGACCATCGGCGAACACATCAAGGTGCTCTCGGTGAACGCGGCCATTGAAGCGGCGGAGGCCGGAGAGAAGGGGCGGGGCTTCAGCGTCGTGGCCCAGGAGTTGCGCGAACTGATCGGCGACACCGAAAAAAACAACCGGAACAGCCAAAGCATTTTGTCCGACGTGCGCTCGCGCAGCCGCCAAACCATGACCGCCATGAACCGCTCTCTCGACTTGCTGGGGCGCTTCTCACAGGAGCTGGTCTCCACCTCGCAAACCCTGGAGATGAGCATGGCGAGCTTCTCCGAAGCCTCCTTGCGGATGCACAACATCGCGGCGGCATCTGCCGAGCAACAAATCGGCCTCAAGGAGATCAACTCTGCCACCTGGGATATTCAATCCGCTTCTTCGCAATTGGAGGCGGCTTCTCTGCAATTGCAAAAGGTCATCAAGGTCATTCAAACATCTTCGGCAGATTTGTCTGCCCTGCTGCAAGTCGGGAGCGTGTCGCGATGAGAACACTGTTTGCAAATGTTGGTTGGTTGCTCGTCACTGTGGGGATTGGGGCTTGTGCAACGACGGCCCCTGACCCCGTTGCCACCGAGACCCCGCCTGCTGCGGCGCCCCAATTGCCGCCACCGCAACACATCGTGCTGTCCACATCGGCCAGCGGGATGGTGTGCGCGGGCGTGGACACGCAGTTGATCATCACGGCCATTGACGCGCAGGGACGCCCTTGGGTTACGCAGGGGGCAGGCGGCGGGGAGGTGCCCTGGAACGCCTGGCAGTTTCAAGCGCTCAACGCCACGGTCAGCGCCGATGGCCTGCTGCGTCCGGTGGGCGATTTCCAAGCCTTGGTCGACCAGAGCGTCGGCGTGCGCGCTGCCCCGGTGGCGTATCCCGAGCGCATGGTCGAGAGCTTTTTTCCGATCTCCTTCGCTTGTCCGTATGTCTTCGCGGCCGACGGACAGGCGGGGCAAAACGGCGCCAATGGCATGCCGGGTGCGGCGGCTCCGCCCGGTGCCAATTTGCCGACCAGCGGTCCCGGTGCGGCGCCCGGCCAAGATGGGGGCACAGGTGGTGACGGCCAAAATGGGGCCGATGGCGAGCGCGGCGGAGACGGCCACAACCTAGAGCTCGAGGTGGCCCTGGTGCAGGTCGGGGCGGCGCAACAACCCATGTTGCAAGTCATGGTCCACGACGCGAGCACCGGCGGCAAAACCCCGTATCTCATCGACCCCGTGGGCGGCACGCTGCACCTCTCCGTGCGCGGCGGCAATGGCGGCGCTGGCGGAGCAGGGGGCGTGGGCGGTGACGGGGGCGCGGCGGGCGCGGGCACCACTGAGGAAACGGGGGCGACGGCGGCAAGGGCGGCGATGGCGGCATGGGCGGCGACGGCGGCAACGGCGGACAAGTGCGCGTGCGCATCGACAAGAGCGCGAGGCCCTACCAGTCCTTCTTGGTGGTCGACGCCTCGGGGGGCATGGGCGGTCCCGCAGCGCCCGGTGGACAGGGCGGCGGCGGCGGGGCAGGTCGCACCTACAGCAATCCGGGGAACCGCGGTGCCAATGGGGCGCCGGGGACGGGCGACGGCCGTCTGGGGACACCGGGATCCGCCGTGCAGTGGCAATATGTGCGCGTGAAACCGCTGTGGTGAGCTAGCGCGCCCCTGGAGGGCGTTGCGCCGCATGTTTGCGCCCGGTTGTTACACCAGGGTGCGTTCGATTTTGGCCCCCAACCCGTTTAATCTCAGATCAATTTGTTCGTAGCCGCGGTCGATTTGCCGAATGTTGTGGATGACGGACCGCCCCTTGGCCTTGAGCGCTGCGATGAGCAGGGCCATGCCCGCGCGGATGTCGGGGCTGGAGAGCTCGGCTCCGTAGAGCGAGGCAGGTCCGCTGACCACGACGCGGTGGGGATCGCAAAGGACGATTTGCGCGCCCATGGCCACCAGGGAGTCCGTGAAAAAGAGGCGGCTCTCAAACATTTTTTCGTGGATGAGCACGGTCCCGCGGCACTGGGTGGCGGTGACCACGGCGATGGAGGTGAGGTCGGCGGGGAATCCCGGCCAAGGCGCGTCGTCGATGCGCGGAATGGCGCCCCCCAGATCGCATTGTATTTTGAGCTTTTGCTTGGGGGGGACGATGAGGGTGGTGCCCGATAACTTGGTTTCGACGCCCAGGCGGCTGAAGGTGAGGCGGATCATGCGCAGGTTTTCGGGCTCGACCTCGCGGATGTGGATTTCGCCGCCGGTCACCGCGGCCAAGCCGATGAAGCTGCCGATCTCGATGTGGTCGCTCATGATGCGGTGTTCGCAGCCCAACAGGGTGGCGCCGCCCTTGATGTGCAGGACGTTGCTGCCGATGCCTTTGATTTCGGCGCCCATGGCGTTGAGCATGTGGCACAGCCCCTGTACGTGGGGCTCGCTGGCGGCGTTGCAAATCACGGAGTTTCCCTCGGCGGCCACGGCGGCCATGACGGCGTTTTCGGTGGCCATGACCGAGGCCTCATCGAGGAAGATCTCTGCGCCGTGCAGGCCGTTGGGAGCCGTCAGGTGGTAATCTTTTTCGACGGTGATGTTCGCGCCCAGCATCTCGAGGGCGAGGAGGTGGGTGTCGACGCGGCGCCGGCCGATGCGATCGCCGCCCGGGCGGGGCAGCACCAGGTGTCCGCGGCGGGCCAGCAAGGGGCCGGCCAGCAGAAAGGACGCGCGGATTTGGGCGCTGAGATCGCGCTGGGGCTCTTGGTTGTTGAGCTCGCGGCCATCGATGTGCAAGGAGCCGTCGGGATTGGTTTTGATGGTGGCGCCCAGGCCTTTGAGGAGTTTGATCATGGAGCGGATGTCGCCGATGCGCGGGACGTTGTGCAGGGTCATCGGCGTGGTGGCGAGCAGCGAGGCCGCCAGGACGGGCAGGGCTTCGTTTTTATTGCCGGACGGCACCAATTCGCCACACAGGGGCTGCCCACCTTCAACGATAAAACTTCCCATATCTATATACCTCCATGGGGCCAGTGGCCTGAACAATCGCACAGTTGAAAGGTGGAGTTCAACCGGAAAATCAAGGGGTTGGCTGGGGCCAGTCCGCGCAGATGCGGAGACCCACCGCCATGTGCCGGGTGTCGGGTGAGGCCGGCCAGCGCTTGGTGGTTTGGCAATCCACGTGGGGGGCGTTGAAGCCGCCGCCGCGCAGCACCATGCCGGACTCCAGCGCCGAGCGGGTCCACTCCCACGCGTTGCCGGCCATGTCCTGGACGCCCCAAGGACTGTTGGACAGCGGGTGTGCGCCCACTTGGTCGAGGCCCCAGCCGCCCTCGGGGTAGGTGTCGCGGTAGTTGGCCTGCGATGCTTCGAGGGTATCGCCGTGTGGGTAATGCCGCGCATCCCAGCCCCGGGCCGCCTTCTCCCATTCGAGTTCGCTGCAGAGGCGCGCTCCGGGCAGGCGGCGGGTTTCGGAGAGCCAGCTCACATAGGCCTCGGCGTCGTTGGCGTCGATGCCCACCACCGGAAACAACGGCCACTCCTGGGTGTGGTGCGCGCTGCGCTTCGGGTAGCGGATGGGGGTGTGAAAGGCCGCGATGTACAACGCTTGTGCGGGCTGCATGTGCAGCGTCCAGATTTGTCCGGCGTCGTAGGTCAACAGGAGATGCCCCGGAGCACCGGGCTCCCCAACGTGGGGCGTGTGAGCGGCGCGCGCCTCGGGGGCGAGGGCGTCGAGGAATTCGATCCACTGGGCAAAGGTGGTCGCCTGCCGGGCGATGAGGAAGTCCGGGATGTGGCGCAGGTGTTGGGGCGCGGCTTGCAGCACGTCGCGGCGCTGTACGTCGTCGGCGGCGCTGCCGAACCAAAAGGTGCCCGCGGGGATCCGCACCATGCCGGGGGGCAGGGCGTCGTCGCTTTGCGGGGGCGGCGGCATTGGGGCGGGCGACGGCACCGCAGTGTCGCCGGGCGGCGGAGCGGGGTTGTCCGCATAGAGTTGGGTGCGCGCCAACAGCTCTTGGGCGCGTTCGTCTCGGCCTAGGTCGCGTGCAAAGCCAGCGCGAACCGACAGCGTGCGGGCAAAGGCGCGGCGCAGCATGGGGTTGGTGTTGTCGATAATCAGCGCGGTCTCGAGCAGGTTGGACACCTGCGCGGCCTCGTCGCTGGCCTGTTGCGCGGTCTGTTGAAATTGATCCCAGGTGGCCTCGGCGCGCTTGACGTCGGGCTCTTGAAAGAGGGCCAGGGCCTGGTCTTTGAATTGCAGCGCTTGGGTGTGCAGGGCCTCGTTTTGCGCCATGCGCACATCGGCTTCGGCGACGATGGCGGCGACGCGTTGGTTTTGTTCGGCGCGGGCCTGCATGCGCGCAGCGCCGTAGACAGCCACGCCCAATAGGGGGACGAGGAGCGCGGCCATCCCCAGGCGCCACTGCCGCTGCCGAATGCGCCGCTTCGACAGGCGGAGAAAGGTGCGCTCATCATCGCTCAGCGCGACGTCGGGTCCCAGGCGCAAGTCGTTCAACTGGGCCTTGGACCACAGCGCGTCCTTGGCCCGTCCCAAGCGGAGCCACTCTTCCTTGGCGAGTTGGAGCCGCGCCAGCGATGCGCGGATGTCGATGTCTTCGTTGAGCCAGCTCACCAGCAGCGGCCACGCCGTGATGAGGGACTCGTGGGCGATCTCATAGCTCGCCCCGGCCGGGGACTCCTCGGCCACCACCAGCCGGCCGCGGATGAGGGCGTTGAGGGCGTCTCGGGCATCTACGGAGCGCTTGGGGTTCAGCTCGTCGATGGTCATGCGCGCGCGGGTGCGGCTGGCGGTGACCAGCTTGAGCATGATGTCGCGGGTGGCCACGCGCGTACGGGGCAGGAGCTGCAGGTACACGTTGTCGGCGTGTCGCGCCAGGGCACCGGAGACGCCGCCGATGGCGTGGAGGGACTCCCAGGAGATAAGCTGCTTGGACCTGTTGCGGGCCTCCCACAGCTCGTGCAGGGCAAACTGCAGCAGGGGCAGCGCGCCGCGGGCGTTGGCGGTGGCGTTGACGAGCTCCAACACGAGGTCGGTGGATTCGAACTCGACGCCCTGGGTCCGCGCGGGCCCCACGATGACCTCGCTGATGCGATCCGGCGACAGGGGCCGCAAAAAGAACAGCGAGCGCACCACCTGGTCGGTCATGCCGGGATGGGCGGCTATTTGGCTGAGAAAGTCGCCGCGCACCGTGGCCAGCAGGCGGATCCCCGGCGTGTCGATGGCGAGCCACTGCATGAGCTCGGAGATGGCGGCGGCCTCTTTGGGGGCGCTCATGGTGATGAGCTCTTCGAGCTGGTCGATGAAGATGATGGTGCCGCGCTGGGGCCCTTGGGCCGAGCGCAACAGGCGCGGGATGGTGCCGGGCTCTTCGTAGAGAATGCGCTCGATGGCGGGCTCTGGCTTGGCGATGAGCGGGGTGAGGGCAATGGCCAAGGCGGTGACCGGGCGGTGTCCGGGCACGAGCGTGATGGTCTGCCAGTGGCGTCCGCCGCCGAGCCAGGCGTTGGCGCGCGGCAAAATTCCCGCACGGCACAGGGAGGACTTTCCCACGCCGGAGTCGCCGACGACGATGGCCATGGGATCGGTTTTGAGGCGCTCGAGGATCAGGCGGATCTCGGAGTCGCGCCCAAAGAAATATTCGGCGTGTTCGTCTTCGAAGGTGTTGAGGCCGCGGTAGGGGTTGCCGCTGAACACGGTTTTGCTGCGCCGCATCTCCGGGGTCAACTGCGCCAGGGCAGCGCGCAGCTCATTGCCGTTGGCGTAGCGCTGTCGGGGATCGCGGGAGAGGCAGCGGTCGACGATCGTGGCGAGCTCCGGGGGCACGTGGGGGGCGACGCTGAGCAGGGAGGGGGCGTCCTTGGAGACGATGGCCCGGCCGATGTCGCGCGCGGTTTCGCCGTCGAAGGGGGAGTTGCCGCTGGCCAGATAAAAGATGAGTCCGCCAAAGGAGTAGACGTCGGAGGCGAAGGTGGCGGGCTGGCCGTGCCAAATTTCCGGGGCCATGTAGCGCGGCGTGCCCACCGCGGTTCCGGGCTTGGTCAGCGTGTTGGCGACCCCGGTGATCGAGAGGGGATGCGGTGCCGGCGCCAGCGGGAGCTGCTCGCCCGAGAGGGTCTTGTCGGCATCCGGGGCGTCTTCGTCGGAGATGGGGGGCGCTGCCTCGGTGGGGCTCTGGGACTGGCCGATGGGCACCCGGTGGATCTCGGCGGCCTGCTCCAGCACTTTGGCGATGCCGAAGTCGAGCAGTTTGGGCTCTCCGTCTTCGGTGAGCATGACGTTGGCGGGCTTGATGTCGCGGTGGATTACGCCGCGTTGGTGCGCTGCTGCCAGTCCGCGGGCGATGCCGGAGGCCACTTGCAGGATGCGATCCGGGGGCATGGGGATGAGCTCGGGCGCGTCGAGGGCGCTGCCTTGTACGTACTCGGACACCAGGTAGGGCACGCCGCCCACTTCGCCCACGCGGTAGATGGACACGACGTTGGGGTGTTGCAGCCGGGCAATGGCGCGGGCCTCTACGAGGAAGCGGCTGCGCGCTACCGGGTCGGAGGCCTTGGTGATGAACTTGATGGCGACGTAGCGCTCGAGCAGCGTGTCCATGGCGAGGTGTACTTCGCCCATTCCCCCCGCACCCAGGCGCCGCATGAGGTGGTAACCATCAAAGTCATTTGCCGGGATGCTCATATCGTGCGTCATGGATCGGTTGCCGTTCGGGTAAAAAACGGCACCAGTCTACATCAATATCGGCGCGGACAAAACAGGTGTGGGCGGCGCAGCGATTAGGCGGGGTATTTTTCTTTGTAGTGGTAGTAGAACTTCAGGACTTTTTCGATGTAGCCCAGGGTGGAAGAGTAGGGCGGGACCCCGTTGTACTTGCGCACCGCACCCTCGCCAGCGTGGTATCCGGCGATGGTGAGCACCATGTCGCCCGAAAAGAGATTGGCCAAGTACCGCAGGTAGCGCGTGCCGCCCATGATGTTTTGGTGCGGGTCGAATGGATCGGTGCAGCCCATGCGCTTTCCCGTGGCGGGCATGAGCTGCATGAGCCCCTGGGCGCCGGCCACCGAGACGACGTTGGGGTCGTAGTCGGACTCGACGCGGATTACGGCGCGGATAAAGGCCTGCGGGATGAGGTGGGTTTGGGAGGCCGTGAGGATGGAGGTGTCGTAGCGTGTGTAGCGCTTTGGGTTGCTGTCGCTGGCCATCACCGGTGTGACGCCGGGGCGGGCCATGCGCGAGCTGGGGGTCTTCATGTAGACTTTGTAGCGCTTGGCGCTCTTGCCCGAGGGCTTGCGGTTGGTGAAGTGGATGACGCCCGCCTCATCGGTGTAGGAGTAAATGTCGGCGCGCACATCAGCGACAAAGGCCATGGCGAGGGCTGCGAAAAATACGGTTACAAAAATGGTGCGTTTGAAAATCATATGGTGTCGTTTTTACCCATTTGGTTGGCGCAGGTCCAAAATTTTGACCGGCTTTCATCGCTTTGACCTTTTGCCCCGCGCCTTATTCTACGCCACCGCTACGCCGCGCAGTGCGCTGTCCACGCGATTTGTCCGGTGCGACCCGCGCGCCGCCTCGCCGCTCTCGTCTGCGCAATTGACAAGCCCCGCAGGCTTTTTTAGGCTTCCGCCATGTTCGGACGCGTACCGCGACAATTGGAGTTGGGATTGCAATCGGCGCCCGCCGACACCATCCGGTCTCGCGAACAAGCCCCCTCCAGCGAAACGCAACCGCTGCACGAACGCCGCATCGGGGCCTTCCTCACGGTGATGATGGGAGACGCCGTCGCTGTACGCCTGACGGACAACCGACGCACCCTGGTGTCGGTGCGCGCCAAACAAGGCACGCGGCACGTGCGCCTGCACCGCATGTTTCGCCACGCCGACGACGTCCTGCTGCGCGCTCTGGGCTTGTACTTGATGGGGATCGCCACACCAGCGGTCCACGCAAAGATCGATGCGTTCATCGCGGCGCACCGCGGCGAAATCCGTACCGTCGCGACGCGCAAAATCCGCCGCCCCCTGCACGCCGCAGGCCAGCACTTCGATTTAAACGAGGTCTTGCGCGATGTCAGCCAGCAATACTTTGGCGCCGCCTTGCCCGTGCACATCGGTTGGGGACAACTGCGGAGGCGCACCGCCCGTCGCCCCGCCAAACGCATCAGCCGCGCCCTGGCCACCTACAACTTCGAGGACGCCACCATCCGGGTGAATCCCATCCTCGACTCCCCCAAGGTGCCGCGCCTGGTGATGGAGTGGATTGTCTACCACGAGCTGCTGCACCACGTGCTGCCCGTCCAGCGCTCCCAAGGGCGTTCGCGCTACCACACACCGGAGTTCCGCGCCATGGAGCGGGCCTTCGTGGGATACGCGGAGGCGCAGGCCTGGGAGCAGGCCAACGTGGACTGGTTGGTGCGCTGACGGCTCGCGCGGCGCTGCAAAAACAACGATGACGGCTGTGATTTAAACGCGCTTGAGGCGGTTGATGGCCCAGACTTCGATGGCCCGAAGGGTTTCAAACTGCACCCCCAGGCTGTCGCCTTCCTTGCTCCAACGGACGATGCAGGGGATTTGGCAGGTGTCTTTGACGCCGGGCAAATCGATGTGCAGCGTGAGCTTTTCGCCAAAGCCACACGGCGCGGCGGTTTGCAGCAGGGCGCCACCTTGGCTGATGTTGACGGTGGTGCCGGGATGCGTTCCGGTTTCGGTCTCTACTTCGACATCGGCGACAAAATCAAACCGGGCATGTTGTCTGTTTTGGCTCATAATAAGTGTCTCCAAGCAGAGCAAAGTGATGAGCAACCGAAGTTCACGAGCAGGGTGCCGAAATACTAATGAAAAACGCCCGAATAAGAAACCTCTTTTTCATTCGCGCATTTTGGCAATTCAGATAACATGGGCGCCGTCGCTGGCCCAGGACGGGGCCGGGGCGCATGGCAGCGAAAAAAAACACATCGGCACCCACGAAATTCATGAACGACGCATCCGAAAAAACGACACCCCAAACGACACCCCGAATCAGTGCCCGCAAATGGCCCCTTGCGTTGGCGGTGCTGTTGGCGGTGGGGCTGGCTTTTTTGATCTTTTTCCTGGCGCGAAATGCGCAAGACCCCACCCCCGCCATGCCCGAACCCACCATCGATCTCTCGCAGCGCGACGCCGCGTTAAAACGCCTGCAACAGCGCGCCGAGCAGCACCAGGACGACGACTACAGCCGCGCGTTGACCGAAGCTTATTTCGCGTTAAACGCTGCCGAAACCCAGCAGCCTGCGGCGCCCCCCGAGCGCATCGCCGAACTGATGAACGCCTTCCAGGAGCGAGGTTTGGTGCCGTCAACGGGGCAAACCGATCGCTTTTTTCGGGTCGGCGATTCTCTGGCGGTCGCTTTCGAACAAGCCTTGCAGCGCGTATTGGCGTTGGCCAAGGCCCAGGGCTTGTCCGCGGTCATCCAGGCAAATGGCCCCGAAATTCAGGGGTTGTACAAATTGAGCGGCAGTTTCTTCGCGCATTTTTTGCGCCGCGGCATCGTGGCCGAGGACGGCGCGTTGTCGGTGGATGGCGCGGTGCCGCAAATTCTGTTTCGCCGGCGGTGGCGCGTCTTGGGGGGCACGGCGCATCGCCAAGATTTTCTCGAAATCGAATCGCTAATCGATTTGAACTTTGTCCTGCACCACACGGCGCCCACCCAGAGCGCGCTGCGCTTGGCCGCCATCCGGCGCATCCAGGGCATCGACACAAACTTCGACGCCGAATTGGCCCGGGCCTTGGTACTGCACGAAGCCGGACGCATCGAAGAAGCCCACGCCATCGTCGCGGCGCTGCAACAGGCGCGCCCCCAAGATCGCAGCATCGCGCGTTATGCCGCACATTTAAAGAAGCACCCCGCGCCGTCCCCGTCGGTCGCCCCCGCTGGACAAAAGTGACATCGCATTGATATATCACCGCATTGTGCCCAACATTGCTTCCGACGCTCACCCCATCGCAGGATTGGCGCCATGGATTTAAAAAAGACGGTGTTCATTCTCCCCAATTTGTTTACGGCTGCGAGCCTGTTTTGCGGGGTCTGGGCCATCTTGCGCTGCGTGGCGGCGGACGCCACCACCGAAGACGTCTACCGCTCGGCGCTGCTGTTGTTTTATGCCTTCATCTTCGACTTGTTCGACGGCCGCGTCGCCCGCATGACCCGCACCCAATCCGCCTTTGGCGTGGAGTTCGACTCCCTGGCCGATCTCATCTCCTTTGGCGTGGCGCCGGCCATCATCGCCTACCGCTGGGCCCTGGAGAGCGCGGGCTTCGTCGGCGGCATCGTCGCGGTGCTCTACGTGTTGGCGGGGGCCATCCGATTGGCCCGCTTTAACGTGCTCTCCCACGCGCCCAAGGCCAAGAGCGAGAAACCCGGCAAGTACATGCTGGGCCTGCCCATCCCCATGGCGGCGGCCTTCATCGTCGCCTTTGTGGTGGCGGCCCGGGCCATGGAGGACAGCCAGTGGCCGTGGCTCACCAGCAGCGGGCTGTACATCAACGGCATCGGCTACCCCATGCTGATGGTCTTCATGATCTTCTTGGCGCTCCTCATGATCAGCACGGTGAAATTCCGCTCGTTCAAAGATTTGGCCATCAACGCCTTCAGCATCAGCCTCGTCCTCGGGCTCATCGCCGTGAGCGCCATTCTGTGGGTTTTTTATTCGCCCGCATACATTTTGATCGGCCTGCTGATGATCTACGTAGGCTTCGGATTCATCGAAGGCGTGGTGCGCTTTGTTGCGCGCTGGGGCGCCTCGGCCCAGCGACGCGGGCCCACCCACAAACCCTGAAAACAATTCTTGGCTGCGCATAATTTGTGTTGTTCGCAGGCATTTGGGCTATTCTTAGCAAACGGACTTGGCCTGCGCCGAACACCGGTGCCGCGACGATAAGGGGAGGACGCATCATGAAACACACCACATCTTCAAAGACTTGGCTCTTCGGTCTGCTGCTGCTGGGGGCGTTGGCGCTCTCGCAAAACGCGCACGCCCTCGACAAGCCCTTTTCGCGCCAGGGCATGTTCGCCGGCATGGGCTTAGGGGGCGGGGTGTCCGCGCTCATCGACGGCGATCCCCTGGGCGATCTCACCGCTCACCTGCAATTGGGAGCGGGCATTGGGGAGCGCCTAACCTTGGCCCTCAATCTCGAAGCGCACTGGCAAATCGGCAGCGATTACTTCGGCACCACCTTGGCGCCCGGCGTCGACCTGCGCATCTTCCTCTTCAAAGGCCTGTACCTCCGCGTGCTCCCCGCCATGGCGCTGGCCTGGCTCGAAGCCCCCGACAACTTCTCCGTGGGCTTTAGCGGCGGCCTGGGCCTCGGCTACGAGATGTGGTTCAACACCCAGTGGGCGGGGTCGTTTGGGCTGCAAACCGATTACACGCACTTCGCCAATGCCTCCGATCGCATCTTCGCCGGCCTGATCTTCGGCATTCGCTATTACTAAACGGCTAATTTTTTCGCAGGAGCTGCTGCACCGCGTCGGTGAGGGCGTCGACCTTTTGGGTTAGGGCGTCCAGGCGTGCGCGCAGCGCTTCGATGCTCTCGTCGTTCATCTCCGCAGCGAGATTGCTGAGCTCTTGGCTGATGCGGTAGGTGGGCTCGTAAGTATCGATGGGTTCGCCGTAGAGCCGCTCCAGGGTTTTCTTGAGGCGGAACTCCGGCGCGATGAGCGGCGAGATGCGCAGGTGAGTCGCCCGGGAGGCCTCTTCGAGGGCGACGTAATCGTAGGGATCGGCCATGGCCAGGTAGAGCGTGTCGTTGGTGCGGCGGATGGGGATGACGGCGTGGGTGAGGGCGATTTGCCGCGGGATGAGCTTGAGGATGTCGGGCGGCACGAAGATGTCGTGGATGTTCATGTAGGGCAGGTCGGCCTGCTTGGAGAGAAAGGCCGCCAGCACGCCCTCGTCGATGAACCCGAGGTGCACCAAGGCGCTGCCCAGGCGCTCACCGGTGGACTCTTGCTCTTTGAGGGCGACGCGCAGTTGAATTTCGTCGATGAGATTGGCCTCGAGGAGCAAGTCGCCGAGCCGCGGTGGGGGCGCATGTTGCGGTGGTGTGTGCATGGGGCCAAGGTATCGCCATTTATTTCCTTTGTCGACGCGCGAACGCAAAAGCGGCGAAAAGGATTTGTTTGGGCTTGCATCGGTGGACACAGTCGGTAAAAGTCCATGTCTGCATAAGATAACCCCCAATTAACCGCCTATTTGCATCAGAAAAAAGGAAGGGTGCGACACCATGACGAAACAACATTGGTACCGGAACACCATGCTCTTTGCCATGCTCTTTGCCGTGCTGTTTGCCTGCGCGGCCTGTATCGGAAAAACCCCCGAGTACGACCAAGACCTGCCCATCTTCGAAGGCTGCCAGGAGCAGGTCGCGCATCCCTTTGGGTCGCATCCGCAACAATACACCAAAAAATCCATCCTCCCCGAAGTGCCGCAAGATGAAATGGACGCAGTGGTGGCGGCGTTTTACGACGGCTGGAAGCAGCGCTACCTGAAGACGGGAGCGCCCTGCGCCAAGGGCCACTACTACATTAAGTTCGACAAAAACCAGACCACGGTCAGCGAGGCCCATGGCTACGGCATGCTCACCATGGTGTACATGGCGGGCTACGACCCCGACGCGCAAAAAATCTTCGACGGCATGTACCGCTTCTTCCGGGCGCATCCCTCCTCAAACTCTTCAGACCTGCTCGCCTGGCGACAAGGCCTGGACTGCAAGGAGAGCCCGGGGGACGCCAACAGCGCCACCGACGGCGACCTGGACATCGCCTATGCACTGCTCCTGGCCGACCGCCAGTGGGGCAGCGCCGGCGAGGTGAACTACCGCCTCGAAGCCCGCAAGGTCATCCGCGCCATCATGGAGCACGAGGTCAACGCCTCGAGCGAATACCTGCTCATCGGGGATTGGGCCACCTCCAGCGACGTGCACCTCAACGGCACCCGGGGCAGCGACTTCATGCCGGGACACCTCGAAGCCTTCACCGCCGACGACGTCGATGGCCTAAAGGGCAGCTTCGCCAAGCTCACCAAGCGCACCTACCAAATCTTCAAAGAAGTGCGCCATCCCGAGACCGGATTGATCCCCGACTTCATCGTCAGCCCCCTCAAAAACCCCCAGCCCGGCGACGGCTTCCTGGAGCACAGCGACGACCGCTGGGGCTACAACTCCTGCCGCATTCCGTGGCGCATCGGCGTTCACTACCTGCTGACGGGCAGCAAGGACGCCCTCGACATCCTCACGCCCATCACCCAGTGGATCGAAAAGGAATCCGGCGGGGTCCCCGAAGGGATCAAGGCCAACTACTCCCTCGACGGCGTTCCGCTGCACGACTACGAAGACATGTGCTTCATCGCCCCCTTTGCCGTGGGCGCCATGATCGACGCCAAGCACCAAAGTTTCCTCAACAACTTGTGGGAATCCCTGGCCACCTGGGACCCTTGGGGCTACTACGCCGACTCTCTGCGCCTGCTCTCCATGATCGCCGTCTCCGGCAACTGGTGGACGCCGGAGCTCTCCGACTGCGACGATTAAACCCCGCTGCGCCGCCTCAATCTTCACAATACATTTTGTTGTCTATCTAGCTGCTTTTACGGCTCTTTTGGCTTGTCGTAAAGGTGGCAGGCCGCGGCGTGTTGGTGGGCGACGGGCTGCATGGTCGGCACCTGTACGTCGCAGATGCCCGCCATGAATTCGGGGCAGCGCGGGTGAAAGCGGCACCCAGTTGGCGGATGCACCAAGCTGGGCGGCTCGCCAGTGGGGATGGCGCGTTCGGACAGCGCATTGTCGGCGTCCACGTCGGCGATGGCGTCGATGAGGGCGCGGGTGTAGGGGTGGTGCGGCGTGTCGAGCAGGGCGTCCACCGGGGCGCTCTCGACGATTTTGCCCGCGTACATCACGAAGATTCGGTCGGCAAAGTGGCGGACCGTGGAGAGGTCGTGGGTAATGAAGGCCAAGCTCAGTTGGCGCTCGCGCTGTACATTGCGCAAGAGGCGCAGCACCTCGACGCGCACCGAGGCGTCGAGCATGGAGACCGGCTCGTCGGCGATGAGCAAGGCCGGGGCGAGCAAGAGGGCCCGGGCGATGACCACGCGCTGCTGCTGTCCGCCGCTGAGCATGTGGGGAAACTTGGGCAGGAAGTCGGCGGCGGGCCGCAGGTTGACCTCGGTTAGGGCTTGTTGGATGCGGGCCTCGCGTTCGCTGCGCGACGTTGTGCCGTGAATGCGCAGGGGTTCGGACAAAATTTGGCGGATGCTCATGAACGGGGGCAGGGCGCCATAGGGGTCTTGTTGTACGAAGCCGATGCGGGCGCAGTGTTCGAGACGCGCCTTGCGGCCCATGCGGGACAACAGGGGGCGGCCTTCGATGCGCACTTGTCCGCGGGTGGGCGGATGCAGGCCCAAGAGCGTGCGGGCCAGGGTGCTCTTGCCGCAGCCGCTTTCGCCGACAAAGGCCGCGGATTCGCCGGGATACAGGGCGAAGTCGACGCCGTCTACCGCGCGGACGTGTCCGATGCGCACGAAGCCAAAGCGGCGCAATTCAAACCAGGTGTGCAGGTCCTCGGCTTCGAGCAAGGGAGTGCGGGGAGGTGTTTGGCTCATGGTGCACCTTCCGGGGCAAAGCGCCAGCAGCGCACCGTGCTGCCATCGAGGTGAAAGGTAGGCGGCGGCTGGTCGCAGCGCGCAAATCGCTGGGGACAGCGGTCGGCAAAGCGGCATCCCGAGGGCAGGGCGAGGAGGGAGGGGGGCGTGCCCGGAATGGCGCCGGGGGCTTCGGGTTGGCGCAGGCGCGGCACGCTGGCCATGAGGAGCTGGGCGTAGGGATGGCGGGGCGCGTGAAAAAAATCGCGCGCGGGACTGCACTCGACGATTTGACCGGCGTACATGAGGGCCACGCGGTCGGCGATCTCGCTGGAGGTGGCCACGTCGTGGGTGATCAGGATGAAGCTGATGTCTTGCTCGCGCTTGATGCGCTTGAGGACATTTATGATGGCGGCTTGGGTGAGGACGTCCAGCGCCGAGGTGGGCTCGTCGAGGATGACCAGGGGCGGGGCCGTCACCAGGGCCATGGCCAGGACGACGCGCTGGCGCATGCCGCCGGAGAGCTCGAAGGGATAGCGGTCGAGGACGTCGGGGGCGAGGCCCACCAGCCCAAAGGTTTCACGCACGCGCGCCAGGGCCTTTTCGCGGGACCACTGGCTGTGAATGCGCAGGGGCTCGGCCACCTGCTCGCGCACGCGCACCACCGGGTTGAGGGCGTTCATGGCGGCTTGCATCACCATGGACATGCGCTGCCAACGCACCGTGGCGCGGAAGTCCTCTTCGCCAAGGGGCATGAGGTCGCGGCCTTCGAAATGAACGGCCCCGCTGTAGTGGGCGACGTTGCGCGGCAGCAAGCGCAGCAGGGCGCGGGCCAGGGAGCTTTTGCCGCACCCGGATTCGCCGAGCACCACCATGGCCTCGTTGGGTTGCAGCGCGAAGCTCACGCCATCGACGGCGCGGGCCTCTCCTTGGCGCGTCTGGTAGTGGAGCGAGAGATCGTTGACCTGGAGCAGGGGCGATGTGGCGGCGGGTGCAATCGACATATTACAACGACCTCAGGCGCGGGTTGAACACGCGATCCATGGCGAAGCCCAGCATGGCAAAGCCGAGTCCGGTGAGCATCAGGAGCACCGCCGGGGCCAACACCCAGTAGTAGTATCCGTTGTACAAGGCGCTCTGGGTTTGCGCGTCGTTGAGGATTTTGCCCCAGGTGGGCAGCACCGGATCGCCCAGTCCCAGCACCGCCAGCGAGGCCTCCAAAAAGACGAAGGTGGGGATGAGGGTGACGAAGGTGGGGATGAGCACCGGCAACACCCGGGGGATCATGTAGCGAATCACGATGCGAAACCCGCCCGCTCCATAGGCGCGCGCCGCCTCGATGTAGGGGGCTTGTTTGATGGGCAGGAGCATGGCGCGGTACATTTTGATGCCGCCGCCGAAGATGCTGAGCAACACCACCACGCCCAACATCAGCCAGATGCTGGTGGAGTACAGGGCGCCGATCATCACCAGGATGGGCAAGAGGGGCAGGATCATGTTGATCTCGGTGAGCCGCTGTATCAGGGCGTCGCGCCAGCCGCCGTACCAGACGCCCGCCGCGGCGATGAAGAGCGTGGTGAGGGTGGTGCCCACCGCGGCGAGGAGCCCAAAGGCCAGGGCGATGGGGATGCCCCAGAGCAGGGCCACCAGGAGATCGCGGCGCTGGTGATCGGTGCCGGCGATGCCGTGGACGCGCCCGTACACCACGAGATCGGCCTCCAGCGTTGCCTCGTCGCCGAAGAGGATGGCGTCGATGGCCAGGGTGTAGCGCCCCTTTTGCACCACCGGGGTGGCGCCGGATTTTCGCGACGCGGGCTGGGCAAAGAGGCCCACGTGAGGGGCTTGTCCCAGACGCTGCGACAGGAGCTGGTGCTGCGAGATGGAGATGCGATCGGCGGCGGAGACGCGCTGGCCGCCCAGCAGGAAGCGCTCGCCAGAGGGGGTGAGCCAGGTGAGGCGCACAAAGGGCGCGCGGGCGCTGCGATCGGTTTGGAGAAACACGTTGAGCTCGCTGGGGAAGCCGTCGGCCTCGTAGTCGAAGTGGAGCGCGATGTGCTCTTGGCGTCCCCCGGCGAAGTGGGCTTGGGTGCGGGAGGCGTCGCGGGTCGACAGAATTTGGGTGCGGGGATTGTTGTTGCCCGTAAGCCAGTCGGTCCAGGCCGGCGCGGCATTGACGGGGTACATGCGCCAGGCGTCGCCGCCCCGCCACTTGGCCAGGGCCTCGCCGTAGGGGATGTACAGGGGGGCGAAGATCCCGGCCAGCAGGAGCAGGGCGATGAGTAGCAGTCCCGCCACGGCAGAGGGATAGCGCTTCAGTTCGGCAACGGCGCGCGAAAAGGACGTCATGAGCGGCCTCCTTGGATGCGCACCCGGGGATCGAGGATGGCGTAGAGGATGTCGAGCAAGAAGACGGTGATGGCGAGCAAGTAGGCGAAGATGACGACGGAGCCGATGATCATGGGGGTGTCGCGGTGTCCGATGGCGCGGAAGATCAGGCTGCCCAGGCCCGGCCAGTTGAACACCTGTTCGAGGATGATGGCGCCGCTCCACAGCCCGATGAGCATCAGGGCAAAGCTCGTGATGATGGGGGAGAGGGCAGGGCGCAGCACGTAGCGCTTCTCGATGAGGCGACCCGGCAGTCCCTTGGCGCGCGCCATTTCGACGTAATCTTCGCTGGAGTGGATGAGGAAGAAGGTGCGCCACGAATAGATGGAGATGAAGATGGACGAAAAGAACATGGCCGCCAGGGGCAACACCATGTGCTGGGCCACGCTGAGTCCCCAGGCGAGGCGTCCTTCGGGAGGGGGCACGTGCACCATGCCACCCGCCGGGAGAACGGGCGTCAAGAAGGCGAACACCAGGATGAGAAAGATGCCGAAGAACCAGGCCGGGGCCGCCGAGGTGGGGGCCAGGGCGATCACCGCGCGATCCATCCAACTGCCGTAGCGGCGCGAGAGGCGCAGGGCGAAGAAGACCGCGCTGAAGAAGACCGCGAGGTTGGCCGTGCCAAAGAGCAGCAGCGTGGCGGGTAGGCGCTCCAAAATGATGGCGGAGACTTCGCGGGCACCGCTGTCGCTGTGCATCTCCTCGGAGCGGCCCAGGTCGAGGCGGACGGCGGCCAGCAAGTAGTCGATGCTGCGGGCGACGAAGGGCTGGTCGAGCCGGCGGCGCTTTACCTCCAGGGTGACGCGGGATTCGATGATGTCGTCGCGCTCGGCCACGGGCATGTCGAAGAAGGCCGGATCGGCGCGGACCTGCTCGCCCACGGTGGTGCGAATTTGTAGCAGCCGCAATTCATCGACCTTGCCGCCCATGTTGGCGATGAGGATGGTGAGGTACACCCCGATGACCACCGTGATGAACAGCCCCAAGAGGCGCAGCAGTGCAAAAGGGATAAAACGAGACAAGTTTTGTCGTATTGCGGTGGCTTTGGAGATGGGGCGCGATGTGTTTTTCATGGCACGGTCACCGAACGGGGCATTTGTTCCACCGTGGCAAAGGCGTGGGAGACAAAGGTGGGCAGCACGACCCGCCGGGAGCGCACCACCAATTCGAGGCTGTTGGCGCCGGTGCCCAAGGGCCGCAGCACATCGGGCGACAGGATCACCGCGTATTGCCCCGGTGCGACAAAGGTCGCGTCGCCGCGATGCGCGAGCTTCCCGTCGCCGTCAAACAGCAAGTACTGCACGGGCTCCAGGGCGTCTTGCGGGTAGGGGGCGCCGCGGTAGGTGACCCGCAGGG
>Ga0265293_10002258_pt1 | contig 39344 bp, 30 predicted proteins | sample Munlanlewell138R_FD_192505 | JGI IMG/M metagenome (GOLD analysis project Ga0265293, IMG submission 192505) | Leachate microbial communities from a municipal landfill in Southern Ontario, Canada - Leachate well 138R | ecosystem: Engineered > Solid waste > Landfill > Unclassified | place: Canada... | reverse complement strand
GCCGATGAATCCGGCCGCACCGGTGACCAGCCAGGCACGCGATTTCGCGCGCAGCAGAGTGTTCACAGCCTCCACAGCCGCATTCCGGATTGCCGCACTTCACCAGGCTCCCAGGCCGATTTGACATCGATGAAGACGGCACCGGGTTGCGCGCGGGCAGCGATGGCCGCAATGCCCATCTCCCGATAATCCGCGTGCGAAACAGTTGCCACGAAGGCCGCCGCCGGCGGCAGTTCGTCCCAGGCGACGAGCGCCACGCCATATTCGTGCATGGCTTCGGCCGGGTCGGCCACGGGGTCGTGCACGCAGACCTGCGCACCGTAGGCCTGCAGTTCGCGGATGACGTCGATGACCTTCGAATTGCGCAGATCGGGAACGTCTTCCTTGAACGTGAGCCCGAGCACGACCACCGGCGAGTCCTTGATCGGAAAACCGGCGGCCGCCATCTCGCGCACCGTGCGCTGGGCCACGAAGGCACCCATGCCGTCATTGATGCGCCGCCCGGCCAGAATGACCTGCGGGTGATAGCCGAGCATCTCGGCCTTGTGCGTCAGGTAATACGGGTCGACGCCGATGCAGTGTCCACCGACCAGACCGGGGCGAAACGGCAGGAAATTCCATTTCGTGCCGGCCGCCGCCAGCACTTCCTGCGTGTCGATGCCGACGCGATCGAAGATCAGCGCCAGTTCGTTGACCAGCGCGATGTTCAGATCGCGCTGCGTGTTCTCGATCACTTTGGCCGCCTCGGCCACCTTGATGCTGCTGGCACGATGCACACCGGCCTGGACAACGGCACCGTAGAGCGCGGCCACCTTTTCCAGCGTGTCGTCGTCATCGCCGGAGACGACCTTGACGATGCGCGTCAGCGTGTGTTCGCGGTCGCCCGGATTGATGCGCTCGGGCGAATAGCCGACGTGAAAATCATCGCGCCATTTCATGCCCGAGCTCTCCTCGAGCACCGGGATGCAGATCTCTTCGGTCGCGCCCGGATACACGGTCGATTCGTAGACGACAACCGCGCCACGCTTCATGTGCCGACCACAGGTGCGGCTGGCTGCCACCAGCGGCGAGAAATCGGGCTTGTGCGCCTGGTCGACCGGCGTTGGCACGGCAACGACCAGGAAATCGGCCTGTGCCAGATCGGCCGGATCGCTGGTCACCCGCAATCGGGTGGCGGCCGCGAAGCCGGCGGCATCGACTTCGCCGGTCGGATCCTCGCCGCGCCGGAAATGCGCGATTTTTTCGGCCGACAGATCGTAGCCGATCGTGTCGAACACTTTTCCGAACTCGACCGCCAGCGGCAAGCCGACATAGCCGAGACCGACGACAGCAACGGTACTCATGAGAAGGGAGGGAAGATTCCGGTTGGATGACTGAACGACGGAAACGGAAAGCCGGGGAAGCACTTCCCGGGAGAACGATGTCACGCTCGCCACGAGGTACCGATCTTACAATGCAGGCTCTTCGATCCGGGGACGGAATTCACAGAAAACCGACATATGGTGTTGCGAACGTGTGAAGTCTTTGGCCGCGCCGGGAAGGTGCGCCGGAAAGTGCCCCGTCGCCGCTCCGGCCGCTGCGGCGCAGCGCTCTGGCTGTCCGCCGTCGGGACGGTGCTCGCGTGCAGCGGGATGGCGATTCCGTCCGCGGCGGTCGCCGTCGGCAACCCCGCGCTCGCCGCGCAACTCGTGCGTGAGGGCGAGCGCTACGAAAATGCCGAGGGCGTCGAGCGCGATCCCGCACGCGCGCTGGCACTGTACTGCGAGGCGGCGCGGCTGGACGGTGCCGACGGCTTCCTGCGCATGGCCTGGATGTACGCCAACGCCCGTGGCGTCGAACGCGACGACGGTCTGGCCGGTAATCTGCTGCAACGCGCCGCAGCGCTCGGCAATCAGACGGCAGTACGGTTGAGCAGGCTCATCCGCCCCGAGACCGGACACGACCGGCTGCCCGATTGCCTGCGTCCGACGGCGACGTCACAGGCCCCGAGGAGGGAAATCAGCTTCGACTTCGATTTCGACGATCCGGCACGCGCCGGTGTCGTGCGGCCCTTGATGACGCCGGGGCTGCGCGCGCGACTGCAGGCGCCACTGGCAAAGCTCGCGCGCGAGTACCGGCTCGACCCGGGGCTGGTGCTGGCCGTCATGCGCGCCGAGTCGGGCTTCGATCCACTTGCCCTGTCGCCGAAGAATGCGCAGGGCCTGATGCAGCTCATTCCCGAGACCGCCGAACGCTTCGCCGTGCGCAACGCCTTCGATCCGGTCGACAATCTGCGCGGCGGCATGCGCTACCTGCGCTGGCTGCTGTCCTACTTCGAGGGCGATGTCCAGCTCGCCCTGGCCGGCTACAATGCCGGCGAAGGTGCTGTCGATCGAGCGCGCGGAGTACCACCCTGGCCGGAAACGCGCCGGTACATCCAGCGCATCCGCGGCTGGTATCCACACGAATTCCATCCGTTCGAACCGACCGTCGCCAGCCCGGCGCCGTGGCTGCGCCGGCCAACCGCGCCGGCAGCCGTGGAAAAAACATCGTCGTTGCGGTGACGTAGTTCCGCCTGCGCCGCGCCGGAATGTGGCATCGTTGCCACCGTGCCGACGAACGGATGCCGACAAAGCCTGAATCGGAGCCACAATCGGACCTGCCAGAGTGATCCGGTTGCGCGAACGGGTCCGCCGTCGTCCGGTCGCGTCATCGAGAGGCATCGCCCGACCGCGTCATTCGGTGTCCGGCAGAATACGACAGAACGGATTTCGTGATCACCCATCCGGTGGCCGGCAGAGGAAACCGGACGAATCAACCCGACTACGAGGAGTCTTCGATGCTTCGATCTCTCGTCGCATTGCTTGCGGCACTGCTGATGGCCGGCTGCGCATCCACATTGCCCGAGGCGCCCTCGCAGGCGGCCGAACCCGGATACCGCTACATCATCGGCCCCGGCGACACGCTGAACATCATCGTCTGGCGCAACCCCGAGCTATCCAGTTCCATTCCGGTGCGTCCCGACGGGCGGATCACCACGCCGCTGGTCGAAGATCTCGTCGCGCAGGGCAAGAATCCGACCGAACTCGCCCGCGAGATCGAGGGTGCGCTGAAGAAATACCTGCAGGATCCGGTCGTCACGGTAGTCGTCACCGCCTTCGGCGGCGGCAACGACGAACAGATCCGCGTGCTGGGCCAGGCGGCCAAGCCGGCCACGCTGTCGTACCGGCAGAACATGACGCTGCTCGACGTGATGATCGCCGTCGGCGGCCTGACCGATTTCGCCGCCGGCAACCGCGCCGTGCTCTACCGCGGCGCCGAGCAGAAAGCCTACAACGTGCGCCTGGACGACCTGATCAAGCGCGGCAACGTCGACGCCAACATCCAGGTGCTGCCGGGCGACGTGCTGATCATTCCGGAAGGCTGGTTCTGAGAAGATGGCTGAAATCCTCGCCCTGGTCCGCTCGATTCTGCGCACGCTCTGGCATTTCCGCTGGAGCGCGCTGCTCACCGCCATCGTCGTCGGCGTTGCAGGCGGAATGTATGTCTGGAAAATGCCCGACCGGTTCAGTGCGACAGCGCGCGTATTCGTCGACACGCAAACGATCCTGAAACCGCTGCTCAGCGGTCTGGCGGTCGATCCGAACGTCGATCAGGTCGTGCAGATGATGGCGCGCACGCTGGTCAACCGCCCCAACGCCGAGCGCGTGATGCGCACGGCCGATCTCGACCTGAAGGCGGAAAACCAGGCGCAGCGCGACGCCATCGTCGACTCGCTGATGCGGCGCATCCAGTTCAGCGCCGTGCCGCGCAGCAACAACCTGTTTTCGATCAGCTACGAAAGCACGGAACCGGACAAGGCGCGCAAGGTCGTGCAGTCGCTGCTGGACATCTTCGTCGAGTCGAGCATGGGCGCCAAGCGGCGCGACACCTCGCAGGCGCAGCAGTTCATCGACGACCAGATTGCATCGTACGAGGAAAAACTCGTCGCTGCCGAAAACGCGCTGCGTGACTTCAAGTTGCGCAACATGCGGCTGATGCCGGGGCTGGCGCCGAATTATCTCGGAGAAGTCACCAGCCTGGAGTCGAAACTGCGCCAGGCAAGGGTGGAAGTCCGCCAGGCGGAAACGGCGCGCGACGAACTGCGCCGGCAGCTTCTCGACTCCGCGTCGGCGGCATTCGCCTCGCCCGAAATGATGTACGGCGCCGGCGCCGCATTCACCACCGAATACGACGCACGCATCGAAGCACAGCGTCAGCGTCTGGATGAATTGCGCCTGCGCTTCACCGAGTCGCACCCGGACGTCATCGCCACCGAGCGCGTGCTGAAGGATCTCGAAGCACAACGGGAGCGGGCACGCAAGGAAATGGCTGAAGCGGCAGAGGCTGCTGCGGCTTCCGCGAGCAATTCGGCTGTAACGGCAACCAATCCTTTCGCGCTGGAGCTGCGCACGTCGCTGGCCAACGCCGAGGCGCAGATCGCATCGCTGCGCACGCGGGCCGCCGACTTCGAGGCGCAGCTGTCCGAGGCCCGTGAGATGGCCGCCGGCGTGCCGCGCATCGAAGCGGAATACAAGCAGCTGAACCGCGACTACGACGTCAACAAGGCGAATTACGAAAAACTGCTTTCGCGGCGCGAATCCGCGCTGATGTCGGGTGAAATGGATGCGTCCGCCGGCGTCGGAGACTTTCGCGTCATCGATCCGCCGCGGGTCGCCCCGAAGCCGGTGGGACCGAACCGGCCGCTGCTGCTGGCGGCCATGCTGATCGTGTCGCTCGGCGCGGGCGCGGGCTTCGCGCTGCTGCGCGACCAGCTGCGTCCGACCTTCTTCGATACGCGTTCGCTCACCCGCGACACCGGCCTGCCGCTGCTCGGCGGTGTCTCGTACATCTCGACGGCCGCCGAGCGGGCGCGCGCGCGCATCGGTACGATCGTGTTCACCGGCAGTACCGTTGCGTACGTCGCCCTGTTCGGACTGGCCATTGCGTGGTACGTGCTGCCGAACGCTCCCCGTTGAGACTGCCCATGAACCTGATTGAACGCGCGATCGAGCGACTGAACGAACAGAACGCCGACCCCGATGGCATGACGCCCCCCGATGGCGCGGACCACGCCGGGCGCTCGACGATCGAACGTCTGGCCGATCACCTTGGCACCGTTCCTGCACAGGGAGAACAACCGGCGGACGCATTACCGACCGCTCTCACCGCGACGGCGTCCGCCGCGGCTGCGACTGCGGCCACGACGGCCGGCGCGCGTGCCGCAATACCCGCCGCACCAGTCGCCGCTGCACCAGTCGCCGCACCCGCTGCCAGCGCGCACATGCCGCCGGGCGCGAGCACCGGCCGGGAAGCCCGGATCGATCTCGACGGGCTGCGCGCGCGTGGCATGGTCGTCCCCAACGGTCCGGCGACGCAAAGCGGGCACGAATTCCGCATCATCAAGCGCCCGCTGCTGAGCAATGCGTTCGGCCGCCAGGGGCATGATCCGGTGCGCAACGGCAAACGCATCATGGTGACGAGTGCATTGCCGGGCGAGGGGAAAAGCTTCACCTCGGTGAACCTGGCAATGAGCATCGCCGCCGAACGCGACCACCGGGTATTGCTGATCGACGCCGACGTCGCCCACCCGACGATTCCACGCGAACTGGGCGTGCGCGCCAGCGCCGGCCTGATGGACTGGCTGATCGACGGCGGGCCGGATCTTTCACAGCTGGTCCTGCCGACCAATGTGGAGACGCTGTCGCTGCTGCCGGCGGGCCGCAACGACGAACACGCCACCGAATGGCTCGCCAGCGAGGCGATGAGCCGCCTGCTCGACGAATTGAGCGCGCGTTACCCCGACTGCGTGCTGATCTTCGACTCGCCGCCGCTGCTCGTGACGACGGAAGCGCGGGTGCTCGCTTCATACATGGGGCAGATCGTGATGGTGGTCGAATCCGGGAGCACCCCGCGCGACGCGGTCACGCAGGCGCTGGCCACCATTGGGTCGAACGAAATCATCGGACTCGTCCTGAACAAGGCGCATCACACCGAACGGAACGGCTATTACGCGGGCTATGGCTATGGCTACGGTACTGCCGCGGCTTGAGACGAAACGGCGGCTGGCCATCGCCTGCTCCGCCCTGCTGGCCTGCGGCCTTGCCGTCGATGCGCCTGCGCAGACTGCCGCCGGCCAGGGTTTTTCCGCCGGCGTTCGCAGTTCGCTCCTCTGGTCGGACAATATCCACCATCGCAGCACCGACCGCGACGATGACGTGCTGCTCGAGGTTTCGCCATATCTGACCGCGCAGTCGTCGTCATCGCGCGCGAAATACCGGCTTTTCTACCAGTTGCGCAATTTCGCGCGGCTGAGCGATGGCGAGTCGCGACTGATGCGGCACGCGCTCAACGGCCAGGGCAGCTTCGCCCTCGTCGATGACCGCCTCGGCGTCGACCTGAGCGGGTACATCGGCACGATCAACGCATCGGCCTCCGGAGCGATCTCGGCCGATCCGGCCTCCTCCTTCACCAACACGTCGAAAGTCCGCTTTTTTCGCGTCTCTCCCTGGTATCGCGACCGGCTGGCCAACATCGGCGACTATGAACTGCAGTACTCGTTCGCCCGATCGGGTGGCAACAGCGGATTTGCCACCGCCAAAGCCGACCACCGCCTGCTGGCGTCACTGACGAGCCAGCGCAGCGCTTCGCGGTGGAGTTGGCGCGCCTACGCGCAGGCGCAGCGCCGCGAATTCCGCAACGGCGTCGACCTTGGCCGCGGCTCGTCCGGCGCGGCTCTGTACTACGGCGTCAACCCGTGGCTGCGCGTCTACGGCACGATCGACTATGAACGGATCGAACGCCTGCGCAACCGCGACGGCGACAACAGCGGCTGGGGGCCGGGCGCCGGTTTCGACTGGACGCCGTTCCAGCGGACGAGCGTTGCCGGCTCGATCTCAAAGCGCTATTACGGCAATGTCGGCAATCTGCAGGTGTCGCACACGATGCAGCACGCGACGATGGGCCTGCGCTGGTCGCGTTCGATCCTGACGAGCGCCGACGCGTCGCTGCTGATGTACGACCCCTGGTCGCTGATCTCGGGAGCAAACAGTTTCGGCGCGATGAACCAGGTCTTGAGCAGTCTGTATTCAGCCGGCATCATCCTGCCGCCGGACACGGTGTTCACCCAGGGCCTGTTCACCGACGCGGCCGTGCTCGACCGGCGCCTGACCGCTTTCTGGGGCCTGCGCGGCGCGCGCAACGCGCTGACCCTGTCCGGTTTCTGGTCGGATCGTGAATCGACTACGGAAATCACCTCGAACACTTCGATCTCGGGCATCCAGGGCAGCAGCACCGTCGGCGGCATCTTCGTCGGCCGGCTGCGCGAGCGCGGCGCGGCCGCGAATTACCAGTACCGCATCAACCGGCGCTCGACGATCAGTCTTGGCCTGGATCGCCGGATCCACGATTCGCCGACGGCCGACTTCGAAACCCGCTGGACGACCTGGCGCCTGGGCTACAGCACGCGCGTCACCTCCGACCTGACGGCGTTTGCCGGCATGCGCCACACCTCGCAATCAAGACGCAATCGCGGTTCCAGCTACGACGAAAACGCAGTCTACGGTGGAATCGACCTGAGGTTCTACTGATGTACGAGTCGTTCTACGGACTCACGGGCAAGCCGTTCCAGCTCAGCCCCGATCCGGAGTTCTTCTTCGGCAGCCGGGGGCACCGCCGTGCGATGGCGTATCTCGAATACGGACTGCATCAGGCCGAAGGGTTCATCGTCGTCACCGGCGAAGTCGGCGCCGGCAAGACGACGCTCGTGCAGCAGTTGCTGCGCCGCCTGCCGGCCAGCAACATCGTGCCGGTGCAGATCGTCACTACGCAGCTGGAAGCCGAAGACCTGGTGCGCATCGTCGCCAGCTCGTTCGGCCTGCCCACCGACGACACGAGCGACAAATCGACGCTGCTGATCCGGCTCGAACAGTATCTGCACAAGCTCTACGGCGAAGGCAGGCGCGCCCTGCTGATCGTCGACGAAGCGCAGAACCTGGGCGCGCGCGCCATCGAAGAACTGCGCATGCTGTCGAACTTCCAGGCCGGCACCAAGGCGATCCTGCAAAGCTTCCTGCTCGGCCAGCCCGAGCTGCGCGACCTGATGCAGCGCCCCGAGATGCGCCAGCTCAAGCAGCGCATCATCGCCGCCTATCATCTCGGCCCGCTCGATCGCGCCGAGACGCAGCAGTACGTCGAGTTTCGCCTGTCGCACGTCGGCTGGAAAGACGATCCGGCGTTTGACGAGGCCGCGTTCGACCGCATTTTCGCCGTCACGCAGGGCATTCCGCGACGCGTGAACACGCTGGTCGACCGCCTGCTGCTGGCCGGCTTTCTCGGCGAAAAGCACCGCTTCGAGGCCAGCGACGTGGATGACATCGCCGCCGAGCTGAAGATGGAACTCGGTCCGCGCCGCAATGTCACGGGCGCGGGCAAGGAAGAAGGCATCGCGGCGAACGCTGCCGCCGCGATGCCGCGCAGCATCTCGCCGGGCGCAGGCGCCCGGACTGAAGACGCCGACGGGGAGGAAGCCGGAACCAGCGCGCTGGCGGCGCTCGAAGAACGCGTCGCGCTGCTCGAATCGACGACCGGCATGATTTTCTCCACCCTGAAAAAAGTGCTGCGCCTGCTGCGCTCGCGAACGACCGACGATCGGCGGGATGCGGCATGAAGCGCGATCTTCCCGCCGATCTGGCAGACACCGCAAACGCGCCATCCGCGCTCGCCGCGCCCGAGGCGCACGCGACGGGCGGGCGCGTCAACGCCATGTCGGTCGACGTCGAAGACTGGTTCCAGGTCGCCGCCTTCGCGCCGTGGATCGAACGCTCACGCTGGGACGAGATGCCCTGCCGCGTCGAGCACAATGTCGCGCGCATTCTCGCGCTGCTCGAACGGCACGAAACGCGGGCGACTTTCTTCACGCTGGGCTGGGTCGCCGAGCGATATCCGCAGCTCGTGCGCGCCATCGTCGCGCAGGGACACGAACTGGCCAGCCACGGCTACGGACACCTGCGCGCGAGCGACCAGACGCCGGCCAGCTTCCGCGAGGATCTCGCGCGCGCCAAGAGCCTGCTCGAAGACATTGGCGGCGCACCGGTGCGCGGCTATCGGGCGCCCAGCTTTTCGATCGGCAAGGACAATCTGTGGGCGCACGACGTCATTGCCGAGACCGGGCACGACTACAGCTCGAGCGTCTACCCGATCGCGCACGACCACTACGGCATGCCGGAAGCCCCGCGTTTCGCCTGGCGCACACGCTCGGGCATCGTCGAGATCCCGCCCAGTTCGCTGCGCCTGCTCGGGCGCAATCTGCCCGCCTCCGGCGGCGGTTTCTTCCGGCTGCTGCCCTACCCGGTCTCGCGCTGGAGCATCCGCCACATCAATGCCCGCGACGACGAACCGTGCATTTTCTATTTTCACCCGTGGGAAGTCGACCCGGACCAGCCGCGCATGGCGCAGGCCGGCGCAAAGTCGAAATTTCGCCACTACCTGAATCTCGAGCGCACGGAGGCGCGGCTGGATCGCCTGCTGAGCGATTTCCGCTGGGATCGGGTCGATCGGGTGTTTGCGCGGTATCTGTCCCGCGCGGACCACGGGCGCTGACCGGGCGCTCCCAATGACATTCCCGCCCCGGCGGCATTCCCGCGTCGATATCCGTCCACGATGAGCAGCACACCTCTTGCGCCACCTCCGGCATCGGCGACGCCGGCCGGCATCCGGGCGCCCCTGCCGATCCTCCTGCTCCTCATCCTGCTCGCGGGCATGGGCTATGCCTTTCGCGATGCGCTCCACGCGATGGTGCAGGTCTGGAACACCGAAAACTACCAGCACGGCTACGTGATCGTGCCGATGGCGCTGTGGCTGGCGTGGCGCAACCGCAGAGAAGTCCTGGCCCAGCCGCTGACGCCGTTCTGGCCGGCCGTGATTCCGCTGGCCGGCGCCTGCGCCGTCTGGCTCGTCGGACGCCTGGCCGGCGTGAACCTCGTCCAGCAGGTCACCATCGTCGGCATGCTGCCGTGCGCGCTGGCGCTGGTCTTCGGCTGGCGTTTCGCGTGGTCGCTGGCCTATCCGCTCGCTTTCCTGCTCTTCGCCGTCCCATTCGGCGAGGAGTTCTATCCGGTGATGATGCAGTACACGGCCGACTTCACCGTGCACGCGGTGCGCCTGTCGGGCGTTCCGGTCGCCCAGGAAGGACTGTATTTCCAGCTGCCCTCGGGCCGCTGGTCGGTCGTCGAAGCCTGCAGCGGGCTGCGCTACCTGCTGGCCGCCCTGCCGCTGGCGGCTCTCTACGCGTACATGAGCTGGCGCTCCTGGCTCGTGCGCGCACTGTTCATCGGGGTGACCGCCGTCATCGCCATCGTCGCCAACTGGCTGCGCGCCTACCTGATCGTGATGATCGGGCATCTGAGCGGCATGAAGCTGGCCGTCGGCATCGATCACCTGATCTACGGCTGGATCTTCTTCGGCATCGTCATGGCCGGCATCTTCTGGTTCGGCTCGTACTGGCCCGACCGGGACCATACACGGCACGCCGGCCAGCGCGGGAACGCTCTGTCCGGCGCGCGGCCGGGCAATGCGCATACAGCCATGCTCGGGTTGGGGCTGATCATTGCGCTGGGCACGATCGCCGCGGCGATCGTCAGCGTCGACCGGCTGCAGGATCAGGGCAGCGCCACCGTTCAACTGGACGCATTCAAAGCCGTGGTGGAGCCGGAGGGCGGCGCCACGCCGGCCTATCGCCCGATCTACCGCGGCGGCATTGCCCGCATCGAAGGGGCGGTGTCGACACATCCGGACGTCCATTTCCTGGCTGTGCAATATCTGCACCAGGATGAAGACAATGAAATGATCACCCACGACAACGGAATCAACCCCGGACGTCTCGATGCCGGCCAGAAATGGCGCGTGACCGAAAAAACCGTTCGGCTCCCGGACCACGCGGCCCGCTCCGGAGAACGGTTCCCGAACGGCAGGTTCAATGAATACCATGTCGAGGGGCCGCGCGGCGCCTTCCTGGCGCGCGAGTGGTTCTGGGTCAACGGGCGCACCGAAACGGACGGCCGGCACGTGAAGTTCGCTACCGCGGCGGATTTGCTGCGCGGCCGTGGCGATGAATCGCTCGCTTTCGTCATCTGGACGCCGCTGGACGCGCCGTTGCCGGAGATCCGGCGGCGCCTCGATGACGCGCTCGCCAAGCTGCAGCCGGGCGCCCGTGCCGCCGGTCTCTGACACACGCAACGCTGGTGCGGTCCGCACGCAGGCCACGTCGCCACCGCCCGACGCGGCCACGGCATTCGCTGGAACGGATGGCCGGCCCCAGCGCCCGCGCATCGTCCACGTCGTTCACCGTTTCGCCGTGGGCGGCATGGAAAACGGCATCGTCAACCTGATCAACGGTCTGCCCGAGGCATTTGCCGAACACGTCATCGTGGCACTCACCGACGTCGATCCGGCCTTCGCCCGCCGCATCCGGCGCCCGGATACCCGGTTCATCGCGCTGCAGCGCCCGCCCGGACAGACGGCGCGCATCTTTCCACAGCTGTACCGGACCGTGCGCCGGCTGCATCCGGCGATCTTCCACACGCGCAATGTCGGTACGCTGGAAACCCAGCTCGTCGCCTGGCTCGCCCGAGTGCCGGTGCGCATCCACGGCGAACACGGCTGGGACGTGGCTGATCTCGTCGGTACGAACCGGCGACTGCACCGCCTGCGCCGGCTGATGCGCCGATTCGTGCACCGGCAGATCGCGCTGTCGGCGCCGACACACCGCTACCTGGCCGAGCGGGTCGGCGTTCCGGCCGGACGGATCAGCGAGATCTGCAACGGCGTCGACGTCGATCGCTTCCGGCCGGCCACCGACCGTACATCGCTGCGCGCACGGCTCGAACTGTCCGACGGACCGGTCGACGGCTTCCTGGTCGGCGCCATCGGTCGCCTCGCGGCGGTCAAGAACCTGCCGCTGCTGTTGCACGCGTTCGCCCTCGCGCGAACGCGCAGCGCGGACTTCGATCGCGCGGCCCGGCTCGTTCTGGTGGGTGACGGTCCGGAACATGCGATGCTGCGCGCTCTGGTCAGCGAGCTCGGGCTCGTCGAACATTGCCGGTTCACCGGCGCGCGCGACGACGTGCCGCAATGGCTGCAGGCGCTCGATCTGCTGTGCCTGCCTTCGCTGGCCGAAGGCATCTCCAACGCAATCCTCGAGGCGATGGCCAGCGGCGTGCCCGTCGTGGCGACCGACGTCGGCGGCAACCGCGAGCTGATCCGCCATGGCGAGACCGGCTGGCTCGTGCCGAGCGGCGACGCCGGGGCGCTGGCTGCCCGCCTGCTCGCCGGCTTTGCCGATCGGCGCACCCTGGAGCAGGCCGGTTGCGCCGCGCGTCGGCTGGCTGTGACGCAGTTCAGCCTCGAACGCATGATCGGCGCGTACCATCAACTGTATCTGGCGCAACTGCGCGCGGCGGGCATCGCGCCGGGCGCACTCGCGGCTGCGCCCGGCGCGCGCGCGCGCGGCCGGAGATTTTGACAGCACTGGGAAAAGACAACGCGATGTGCGGCATTGCCGGCCTGTTCTGTGCGAACGACCCGTCACGGATCTTTGATCGCGGCCTGCTCGCGCGGATGACCGACGCGATCGTCCACCGCGGCCCCGACGAAGCCGGCATGCACGTAGAGCCCGGCGTCGCGCTCGGCCACCGGCGTCTGGCGATCATCGACGTCAGCACCGGCCAGCAACCGCTGTTCAACGAGGACGGCAGCGTGGCCGTCATCTTCAACGGCGAAATCTACAATTTCCGCGAACTGGCGGCGCAATTGCAGGCGGCCGGCCACGTCTTCCGCACGCGCAGTGATACCGAGGTCATCGTGCACGCCTGGGAGCAGTGGGGCGAGGCCTGCGTCGAGCGCTTTCGCGGCATGTTCGCCTTTGCCCTGTGGGATCGCAGCCGGCGCACACTCTTCCTCGCGCGCGACCGGCTGGGCATCAAACCGCTTTTCTACACCTGGCTGGCCGATGGCAGCCTCGCGTTTGCTTCCGAACTGAAAAGCCTCACGCTGCTGCCCGGATTCGATCGCCGCATCGACGACTGCGCGGTCGAGGATTTCTTCGCCTACGGGTACATTCCCGACCCCCGCACGATCTACCGCGGCGCTTTCAAGCTTCCTCCGGCCAGCACGCTGGCCTTCCGGACGGGAAAAACGGCTGCGGACACGCGACCGTCGCCGCGCCCGTACTGGGACGTGTGCTTCGAACCCGATTCCCGGATCGGTCTGGACGAGGCCGCCGCCGCGCTGCGCGAACGTCTGGCCGAAGCCGTGCGGATGCGCATGATCTCCGAGGTGCCGCTGGGCGCCTTCCTGTCCGGCGGCGTCGATTCGAGCGCCGTGGTGGCGACGATGTCCGGTCTTGCCGCCGAACCGGTCAAGACCTGCGCGATCGCCTTCGACATCGCATCACACGACGAAAGCGACTACGCGGCGAAAGTGGCCGCGCAGTACCATACCGACCATCAGGTCGGCCGGGTGCGCAGCAACGACTTCAGCCTGATCGAGCATCTCGTCGATCTCTATGACGAGCCGTACGCCGACAGCTCGGCCCTGCCCACCTGGCGCGTGTGCGAACTTGCGCGCCGGCGCGTGACAGTCGCGCTGTCGGGCGACGGCGGCGACGAGACCTTCGGCGGCTACCGGCGCTACCGGCTGCACCGGATGGAGGAGAAGCTGCGCGCGCGCCTGCCGGCCGGGCTGCGGCGCACGATCTTCGGCCCGCTGGGCGCGTATTATCCGAAGCTCGACTGGATGCCGCGCGTCTTTCGCGGCAAGACGACATTCCAGGCGCTGGCGCGCGACTCGGTCGACGCCTATTTCCATACGATCGCGGTACTGCGCAACGAAGAGCGCCGCGCGCTGTATGCTGATGGCTTCCGGCGCCGCCTGGGCGGCTACGAAGCGGTTGAAGTGCTGCGCGGGCACGCGCGCGGGGCGCCCGTCGACCAGCCGCTGGCGCTCGTCCAGTACCTCGATTACAAGACCTATCTGCCCGGGGACATCAACACCAAGGTCGATCGCGCCAGCATGGCCCATTCACTGGAAGTACGCGTCCCGTTTCTCGATCACACGCTGATCGAGTGGGCCGCGCGCCTGCCCGAGGAACTCAAGCTGGCCGGCGGCGAAGGCAAGCGGGTATTGAAGAAGGCGTTCGAGCCGCTGCTGCCGCGGGACATCCTCTACCGGCAGAAAATGGGTTTCGCCGTGCCGCTGGCCGACTGGTTTCGCGGACCGCTGAACGAAACGGCGAGGGAGGCGCTGACCGGGGAACGAATGGCCGACTCGGGCTTCTTCGATCCGGCGACGCTGCGGCGCATGTTCACCGAGCACACGTCGGGCCGGCGCGACTGGGGTTCGGCCATCTGGTCGCTGATCTGCTTCGAGCGGTTCCTCGTGCGGCAGTCGGCGACGGAGGCGATGGAGGCGATAGCGGTATGAAGAATATGATTTCAATTCTTGTCCTTGCTTGCTCGACGCTATTTTCTGCAACAGCGCTTGGGATGGCATCAGATCCGAAGATGACGAGAAATGAATGGCAGTTATTACCAGGTTTCTGCATGTATGTTCATGGTTCGCCAGGGCACGGAAGCGAAACTCAAAAGCGTCTTTTCGCCTCCGATCGTTCGTGGATCCACATGCACCATTATTGCTGGGCGGTCGTGCAGACAATACGCTCCTATCGGCATTCAATCCCACGGAGCCTTTCAAATGAATACATTCGCACAGCAATAGGAAATCTGAACTATACAATTGCCCGGTCCCATCCCGGCTTTCCGCCGCGGCGGGACATGTTTGTCCGGAAAGCCACACTGCAGGCGCGACTCGGAAATCTGGTTGCCGCTGCTGAAACCGCCCGACAACTGATCGCCGAAAATCCGGAGATTCCTGAAGGCTATATTATTCTGGCCGAGATGCAATTCAAGGCTGGAAAATCCGACCAGGCACGGGAAACTCTGCGTCTGGGCGACGAAAAAGTGACCGACAAAGCGCGTTTCGAAGCCTTGAAGCAGACACTGCCGACACGCTGACGGCAGAAACGACCGATCATGGCGTTACGCGATCTCGCACTGGCATTGATTCTCATCGGCGGTTTGCCGATCGCCTTCAAGCGTCCATTCATCGGCGCACTGATCTTCGCCTGGCTCGGAATGATGAGTCCGCACCGGTATACGTGGGGCTTCGCCTACGACTTCCCGTGGTCGAAGCTCTATGCCGCCGTCATCCTGCTCGGCGTCCTCGTCACGCAGGATGAGCTGCAGTGGAAGGACAGTATCCGTCGCTACCGGCTGATCATCCTGCTCGTCTGCTGGGCAGCGCTGACCACCTTGTTCGCGCTCGAACCCGCGCGCGCCTTCGCCAAATACCAGGACGTCGTCAAGATCCAGCTGATGTGCCTGGTGACGCTGGCGTTGCTGCACGACCGTCGACAGATCGTGGCCCTGATGACCGTTATCATCCTCTCGGTTGCATTCTACGGGACAAAAGGAGGCATATTCACCATCGTACACGGAGGTATTTACACTGTCTGGGGCCCATCACAAACCGCGATCCGTGATAATAACCACCTTGCGGCAGCATTGGTCATGCTGCTGCCGCTGCTGTACTGGCTGTCAACAGTTCCGAAACGCTGGTGGCCCAGACTGCTCATACTCGGATCATTGATTCTGTGCGCCGTTTCGGTTTTCGGATCCCATTCGCGTGGTGCCTTCGTGGCCGCGGCTGCGATGGCCGGATTCTTTATCTGGAAAAACGACCGGCGCTGGATCGCACTTCCATTAGTTGCGATTGGTATTGCCGCCGCTCTTACAATCATGCCGGAAAAATACTGGGAGCGAATCGGAACGATTGAAACTTACCAGCAAGATGCTTCAGCAATGGGGCGAATCAATACCTGGATCGCCGCGTACCGGATCGCCAACAATCGGATCACGGGCGCCGGCTATGAATACTACAGCCAGCGCACATTTGCCCGCTACGCACCAGATCCTCAAGATGTACATTCAGCGCACAGCATCTATTTCCAGATGCTGGGTGAACAGGGCTGGATCGGCCTTATCCTGTTTCTCGCATTCTGGCTGAGCGTCTGGTTCCAGTGCAGTCGCACGTGGAAGCGACTGCCGCCGGGACCACAGAACGATTCGATGCGCCTGCTGCTGCGCATGATCCAGGTGAGCCTGGTCGGATATGCGGTGGGTGGCGCTTTCGTCAATATTGCAAACTGGGATCTACCATATTATTTGGCGATCGCCGTATTTGCGTTGAACCGGGTTTCATGCGCTACGTCGACATCCAAATTTTCAGCGCCAACCCAAAAACCTGAAAGGCCTGCAGACAGCTTGATCACATTTGGTAATGTGCGAATGCACCGATAGGGAAGAAACTGTGAGAAGCTATTCTTCACCCACCGCACCTCTGCATTGCTCGTCTTAAATGACCAAGACTATCCTGCACGTTCTGGATCATTCCATTCCACTGCAAAGTGGTTACGCGTTTCGTTCCAGATCCATCATTCGAACGCAACGGGAGCTCGGTTGGCATACCGTTCACCTGACATCATCCAAACATTGGCTTTCGGCAAGAGAAAACAATAGGCAGGCAAAACAGTCCATCGACGACCTTGATTTTCATCGCACGTTCCCGGGACGGCTTTCGCATCTTCCCATACTGCGTCAATGGGACGTCATTCGTACTCTCACTGCGCGCATCATCGCCATTTCACGCAGTGAACGAATCGATCTGATTCATGCCCATTCTCCGTGTCTCAATGGTATTGCAGCTTTGCATGCGGCCCGAAAGCTTCGGCTTCCCGTCGTGTACGAAGTGCGTGCTTTCTGGGAAGATGCAGCAGTTGATCAAGGTACTTCGCGCGAAAATGGCATGCGATACCGATTGACCCGCGAACTGGAATCCTACGTTTTGCGGCGAGTCGACGCTATCACATGTATTTGTGAGGGACTTCGATCGGAAATTCTCGGACGCGGCGTTGCTCCGGAGCACGTCACGGTCATTCCCAATGCAGTCAACGTCACGCAATTTCCTCCGCTGCGCGGGCGGGATGATGCACTTGAGTCGTCACTCGATCTGCGCGGATGCAGGGTTCTTGGTTTCATGGGTTCATTCTATGGCTATGAAGGGCTTGATCTCTTGATCGCCGCATTGCCGAAAATTTTGAGTAGAGAACCAAATACCATTTTGCTGCTGGTCGGTGGAGGACCTGAGGAAGCTGCATTACGTACCCAGGCCCAGACACTCGGTGTCGGTAATCAGGTAATTTTTACCGGGCGTGTGCCGCATGAACGAATTACCCGCTATGCTTCACTGGTCGATGTATTCGTCTTCCCCCGCAAATCGATGCGGCTTACAGAATTGGTGACCCCACTCAAACCACTGGAGGCCATGGCGCTGCGGAGATTGGTACTCGCATCGAATGTAGGCGGACATCGAGAACTGATTGATAATGAAAAAACCGGACTGCTCTTCCAACACGACAGTATCGACGAACTGGCTAGCGCAGCGATTTCCGCGTTGACTCGTCTCGGTACATATGATGCACTATTGGATCGGGCACGAATATTCGTCGAGGAAGTACGAAATTGGTCGAATTCAGTAGAACGATATCGTACGGTTTATCAACATGCGCATGAACGGAGCGACTCCGCCAGCTATTCGGTGAAAAATGCCGATGCTCACATGAATTCACGAAATACCTCATGAACCGCTGAACAGTATCACACTGAGGGTTTATCAAATACCGCGATTCTGAATGCTATGAGTGGGAAATTGATAAACTATCAGAAAGCACGGTGATCATTCCATCCTTGGCAGAAAGAAAAGAGATTTCTCTGTTGCAACGAACAATAACGAGCGCAATTCAGCCGGACATCAAATTCGTTTCGATTTTTAATAGGGCATCGCTCCTGCAAATCCGGGCCTGGAAAGTAGTGAACAGGAACAAAAAAATCCGGCTCAGCGGCAACGATTACCCAAACCGGCTAACCTGTCGCCACGACAAAACTCAGAAAGGTCAGGAGTTTCCGCAAAAGGAGGCAGACGGGATGTCTAAAGTTTCGGTAATCATTCCGACCACGGCCGAGCGGAAACGCTTTCCCCTGCTGCAACGCCAATGAAGACCAGCGGGAAGATGCAAGAACGCACCGGCAGTCACGACACGAAATATGGGGCGTATTTCATTGTCATAAGCTTTTTTCTATTTATCACGGGGATTTCCTGCTTCGCCGTTGTGCAGGCAGCTGCGAAAAATAAATTCCCGATCTGGCTGGCCGGATCCAGTGTCTTCGAATGGGTCGAAATTCCCAACACACGAATCGATCAAGCCGCCGCCTGGAAGAACTACAAAGGCGCGCCAGGCAATACCGGCAAGCGCGGACTGCTTGCCTATTCCGGCGCGGCGGTAAAAGCAGACGGCAGCGAGTTCTTCATCGCCGGCGGCGGCCACCTGGATTACGCTGGCAACGAGGTGTTCTCGATCCGGCTAAACACCGATCGCCCTGTCTGGATCCGGCACAATGATCCAAGTACAGAAACACCGATGGATTCGCCCTACTACCCGGACGGACGACCAAGTTCACGCCACACCTACCGAAATCTCATCTACAGCTCTGCCCGAGAGCGGCTTCTTTTTTTCGGCGGTGCACCCTGGGGCAGCAAAGTTTCGTACACAACTTTCGTGGATTCCTTCAACCCTTCAACGAAGGACTACGATCCGCCCGGCACCATTGCTTCGGCGCCCGGCCTGATCGGCGGTCCCAGCGGCACCGGCATGGACGCCGCAGGCAATTTCTACATCCACAGCCATCGCAACGGCCGGCTGTACATGTGGCGCCAGCAGAGCAACACCTGGGTCGACTTCGGCAAGCGCGGCGGCATGCGCTACGACACCCCGTACGCGCTCGACACGAAGCGCAACCGGCTGTTCCGCATTCCCTGGGGCAACTATCCGGCGCGCATCTACGACCTCGACCACGAAGGTGCATTCACCAACGTCCGGATCGGCGGGCCGGCGGCCAGCCAGATCGATACCGGTAATTCACTCGTCTACGACCCGGTCGTCGATGTGTTCTGGCTCTGGAAATTCGGCGAGAACGTCCTGTACCGGATCGATGCCGCCAGCTTCGCTGCGACCGTCCAGCCGGTCACGGGCGCGCTGCCGCCGGTAAGCAAAGGCAAGATCTACAGCCGCTTTCATTACGTGCCGGAGTTGCGCGGCATCGTGCTGATGACGAATACGCGCAGCAGCCTGATGTTCATCCGGACGGCGCCCTGATTCCGCCGGGCGCCGTGCGTTGGGATCGGGCCGGATCGCCCGGACGCCCGCCTCAGGCGCGCCGGCCGAGCGCCGCGCGCGCCAGATCGGCGAAGCCGCTCAGCGCCGCTTCGAATTCCAGCGGATGGATCGTGTCGCCGTCGAGGAAGCGGCGCAGCGCGTGCCGGGGCGTCGCGGCGGAATTCAGTCCCGGCAGGCAGGTCGTCGAGCTGCGGATGTCGAGGCGATCGAGCCACGGCGCCTGCCGAGGGTCCCAGAGGCCGCTCGGATAGCAGAAATGCCGTGCTTCGACGCCGGTGATCTCGCGCAGGATCTGCCGGTTCTCTTCGATTTCGCGCACGGCCGCCGGCTCATCGTCGGCCGGGAAACGGTGCCGGTGCGTATGCAGTTCGATCGCCATGCCGCCTGCCGCGGCGGCGCGCAACTGGTCGGGCGTCATCAGATGGAACAGCCGCTGGCGGACGATGTCGTCATACGACACGTCGAGCGCCGCGGCGAGCGCGCGCCCGAGCGACACCCGTTCGTCCTCCGACGCGCACGCTTCGCCGTGCTCGACGATGCGCTGCAGCAGACGTTCTTTTTGCGCGGGATCCGTCAGATCGGCGTCCGCGCCGACGAGAAACGGAAAATCGTGCCGCGCGAGCCGGGTCTGCGCGGTTTTCCAGAACAGATACTGGACGAGCAGGCGAAAGACCGGCGTCGCATGCCGCACGTGATAGGTCGTCACGTAGATCGTCGCCGGAAATCCCGCCGCCCGCAGCACCGGCACCGCGAGTTCGTGGAAATTGCTGAAACCGTCATCGACCGTGATCGCGACGCTGTCGGCCGGCAGGGTTCCATCGTACAGCCGGCGCACCGCGGTATCGAAATCGAGTACGCGCCAGCCGGCGCGCGCGAGGAAATCGATCCGCTGCCGGAAAATCTGCGGCGACAGGAACAGATAAGGTCGGAACTGCGCCTGGTCGGCCACGGCCATGCCGTGGTAGCAGAGTATGCGCAGCCGGTGGCGCGTCAGGCGTCGGGCCACCGCGAACAGCCCCAGGCTTTTCGCGACCCGCAGAAAGGCGATTTTCAGTGCGCGCATGAGGATTCCGGTCGATGCCGCGGCCGCTCAGACAGCGCGGCGCCGGTGCCAGAACACCAGCAATTGGTCGAGCACGTACCGCTCGGCGCCTGCCGGGCGGCGCGCAAGATGCCAGAGCAGCAACAGCACGGCAGCGTAGACGAGCACGCCGAGGAGCACGTCGAGGATCAGCCGGACCAGCGCCATTTCACCGGACCAGAAACCCTGCGCCCACAGCAGCACGGCGCTCATCGCCAGAGCCGCCATGATGGGCCGGTTGATGGTCTTCAGGATGTCCGCCGCCCGGACCGCCGGGAACGTGCGCAGGAAAAACCACAGGGTCAGACCCAGTCCGGCAGCCGACGTCGAAACCCGCATCATGGCCAGTTCGAGCGCCCCGGCGTGCGGCAGCAGCAAGAAAGCCAGCATGACGAAGAACAGGACCCGGAACCACGAGACGACTGCCATGCGCCGCACGGCGTTCAGCGTCAGCATGATGTATTCCGGACTGGTCGTGATGGCGCGCAGCGCGGCCCCGAGCACGAGCCACTGCAGAAACGGAATGGCCGCCTGCCAGCGCTCTCCCAGCGCGAGCGCGACGACCTCGGGCGCGACCAGGGACAGGCCGAACGCCGCCGGAACGACCATGGTCGTCTGCAGGCCCTGCGCGAGCAGGAACAGCCGCTTGAGTTCGGCCGGCCGCTCCTTGACCTCGACAAAGCTCGGAAAGAGGACCCGGTTCAGCGGCGCCAGCAGTTCGGTCGACGGCATCGCCGAAATTTCGCCGGCCAGCGTGTAGGCGCCCAGCGTTGCCGCCGAGGCGCGCCGGCCGACGAGAATGCGATGCAGATTGCCATCGAGATAGCTGCCGATCCCCTGGACCAGCACCCACTGCGAGACCGAGAAAATCTCGCCGATCTTCTTCGTGCTGAAGCGCGGGCGCATCGGATGCGCCAGGTACGTGATCACGACTCCGAGCACCTTGCTCACCAGGGTGCCGATCACCAGCGCCCAGTAATCGCGCAGGATCCACGCGACGGTCACCGTCACCAGGAAGGCCGAAATCCGCCGCACGAAGGCAAGCTGGAATTCCAGGCCGAAGCGCATCTCCTTCTGGAACGTGATGACGCCGACGTTCTCGAAGCCGCCGATCAGCGTGCCGAGCGACAGCCAGCGCAACACGGGGATCACCCGCTCGTCGTGAAAATAATCCGCGGCAAAAGGGGCCGCGAACCACAGCACGACCGCCAGGAAACTCGTCTGCAGCACGCGCAGCGTGAACGCGGCGTCGTAATGCTCGCGCGTGGCATTGGCGTTCTGGATCAGCGCGATGTGCACGCCGAATTCGAGAAAGACGGACATCAACCCGATCGTGATCGTCGCCATCGCCACGAGCCCGAAATCGGCCGGCACGAGCAGGCGCGCGAGAATGATGGTGCTGAGCAGGCCGATCGCGCGATCGGTCCAGCGCATGCCGACCACGAGCAGGGTTCCCTGCAGGATCGATACCCGTCCGGTGCCCCAGCGGCGCTGTCCGGGCCGTTCACCCCCGTTCGGAGGCGGCTCAGCCGAAGCCATGGATCACCCGCGGCCCGATGACGTCGACGACCGCGCGCGGCAGCCGGCGCCAGACGCGGATCGCCAGCCGGTATTTCGGATTCATCGGATTGTTCTGCGGAATTTCGCTGTCGCCGACGAGCCGGAACGCGTAGGCCAGCGGCACCGCCTCGAAGCCCCAGAGCTTCTTGAAATCCATCGAGCCGGTGCCGGCCTTGCTGCGCCCGTAGTCCATCAGCGCGTGCCCGCTGCGCCGGGCGTGCACCTGCAGCTGCCAGCACTTGAGGTCGTTGGCGTAGCTGGCGCGCGCATCCTCGTTTTCGCCGGCGAAATACGCCATCAGCCGGTCGCGGAAATGATAGTTCAGCATGCCGCTGAGCGCGCGCCCGTGCGCATCGCGCACCAGCAGGATGTCGGCGTCGCCGCCAAGGCGGTCCAGCAGCAGGCGGAAGAAGCGCCGGGGCAGCGCCGGCGTGCCGTGCGCGTGCGCATTGTCCGCGTACAGATCGAAGAAGCTGTCGACGTCGCGCCCGACCTCCACCCGCAGGCCGGCCGCCATCGCCTTGCGCAGCAGGCTGCGCCGCTTCTGCGGCACCGCCGCCAGTTCCTCGATGTTTTCGGGCACCGTCTTGAGGAAGGTCTGATACAGATCCTGCGTCGGCGCCGGCAGCGGGCTGCCTTCCTCGAAGCGATATTCGACGTATCGGGCGCTGCATTCCTGCGCCAGCGCCTGCGCGTGCCGGTCGATGACGTCCAGCGCCGGCGCGTCGTCGGCCAGCGGACCGCCGGTCGCGCAAAAAGGCAGGCTGACCAGCGTCGTTCCGTGCAGCAGGCTGCGCACGCGCATCAGCGGCAATACCGCGCACACGCGCCCGTCGCGACGGGCGATCCGGTACTCCGGCTGATAGCCGAGGCCGTCGGCCAGTACCGAGCGCCAGACGAAACGATGAAAAACGCCGGCTCGCGGATGTGCGTCGACGTAGCGGTCCCAGTCCGCCGCATCGCTGTCGCCGGCGGCGGCGACGACGATCGCGCTCATGCCGGCTCCGCCAGCCGCAGATTGCGCAGCATGCGCGCCTGGAAGCGCACGGCGCTGCGGTCCCAGGGCGTGAAGCGCGGCAGCCGGAAGCGGTCGGTCGCTGCGCGCGCGGCACCCGGCACCGTCGTGAAGGCATAGTGCAAGCCGGCGGCTTCGACCATCGGCGGATGCCGTTCGTCGAAATCCTGGCCGGGCTTGCCGTTCGGGTAGGCGAAAAGCAGCGGCATCGAGCCGGTGATCGCCCGCAGTTCTTCGGCCCCCAGGCGGATTTCACGCTGCGCATCCGCATCGTCGAGCACGCGCAGGATCGGATGCGTGCGCGTATGCCCGCCGATTTCCATGCCGGCGTCGTGCAGCGCCCGCACCTGGGCGCTCGTCATCATCAGGTCGGTCGGCGCGCGCCCGGCGCACAGCGCTTCGAGCCGGGCGACCGCCTCGTCGCGCTCGGGCTGCGGCCGGTACTTGACGGCGTCGAGCAGGCGGCGGATCGCCACGCGGCGCGCGCCGGCGTCGTTGACCGGCAGCCGGCCCAGCCCGAGCCAGCCGGCGTCGACGTCCGGACCGGGCGCGAGGCGCACCGCCTCGACGACGCGGTCGTTGAACATCGTGCCGCCGTCGAGAAATCCGGTCGCGACGAAAAAGGCGGCGCGCATGCCGCGCCGGCGCAGCAGCGGCCACGCGACATCGTGATTGTCGGCATAGCCGTCGTCGAAGCTGATCATCGCCGCGCGCGGCGGCAGGCGGCCGGCCCGCAGGCGTTCGCACGCGTCGCGCGGCGCGAGCACGTTGAACTGCCCGACGATCCAGCCGAGCAGCTCGTCGAAGCGCCGCGCGTCGATGCGCCCCGGCAGCAGCGGATCGGGCTGTGCCAGCACCCGATGAAAGATGAAGGTCGAAAGCCGCGCGCCGGCTCCGGCCGGCGACAGCAGCGCCGTCGCCGCGCGCAGCACCGGCTCAACGATCATGCGAGGCTTCCAGCCACAGCTCGAGCATCATCAGCACCCAGACCATCGGGCCGTAAAAGCCCGGCGAGTCGCCGCGCAGCGCGGTGTGCAATTCGTCGAGGAAGGCGCGGCGGATGATGCCGCGATCGGCCAGCGCCTCGAGCGCGCCGGTCGAGCGCTGCGCCAGCGCCGGCTGCGCGAGCAGCCACTCGCCGAACGGCATGCCGAAGCCGTGCTTCTGCTTGTCGAGAATTTCATCCGGCAGGAAGCCGCGCAGCGCGTTCTTGAAGAAGAAGCGCAGCTTTCGCCGGTGCAGCTTCTGGTCGGGGCGCAGCCGCAGCGAATGATCGACGAGCGCGTCGCACAGCATCGGGAACGACACTTCGACGCCGGCAGCATGGCACATGCGCGTGACTTTCACGAGATCGTTGTCGCCCAGGGTGAACTTGAAGTCCCAGGCGAGAAAGCGGTTGAGCTGGCTGCCCGCATCGCTGGCATTCCAGACCTCGCGCTCGGTTTCGAGCGGATCGTGGCCGCCGGCCTGCGCCAGGAAATCTTCGCGAAAGACGCTGGCCGGGCCGAAATGATTGAGCAGGTTGTACTTGCTGCCGATGCGGTCGGGCAGCGGAACCCGCGCCTGCTCGACATAGCCGCGCGCCTTGCGGATCAGCCACAGATCGACGTTCCTCAGCGGCCCGAGCAGCAGCGGCTCCATCAGGGCGGCACGCAGCGGCGCCGGCAGGTATCCGTACAGCGAAAACAGCCACTGCGTCGCATAGCGCTCGTTGCCGCCGTAGAGCTCGTCGCCGCCGTCGCCGCTCAGCATGCGCTCGACGCCGGACTCGCGCGCCAGGCGCGCACAGAAATGCGCCGGTACCGCCGAGGAATTGCCGAACGGCTGCTCGTAGGTGCGCGCCAGAATGTCGATGCCTTCGGCGGCGTCCGCGGGCGTCAGGTGATACTCGATGTGCTCGGTGCCGAAGCGCTGCACGGCAATGCGCGCGAAATGGCTCTCGTCATAGCCGGCAACGTCGAAGCCGATCGAAAACGTCCGGGCCGGCGCACCGTAGGCTTCGGTCACGAGACCGGCGATCGTCGAACTGTCGGTGCCCCCCGACAGGAAGCAGCCCAGCTTCTCGCGCGGCACGCCGTCGATCGACTGGGCAACCCCCTCGCGCAGCGCGGCGAGAAACGCACTTTTCTCGCGCGCGAAATCGAACGGCCGGTCTTCGACGAAGCGCGGCCTCCAGTGCCGGCGCCGCTCGCTGCGGCCGTTGCCGACGAATATGCCTTCCCCGACGTCGAGCCGGCGCACGCCGCGGTAGATCGACATCGGCGCCGGAATCATGTGGAAATACACGTACGCGTGGATGGCCGCGTGATCGAGTTCGGGCGGCTGTTCCAGCAGTTCGCACACGCGCCGGGGCCGGCTCGCGAAGGCCAGGCGACCGTCGCGCTCGCCGACGAACAGCGAGAACGTCGAGAAACGGTCGACGGCGACGAGACCCCGGCGCTCGCCGGGCGCCCATACGGCCAGCAGGTATTCGCCCGACAGCTGCGCCGGCAGCGCATCGCCGTGGCGCCGCCACGCCTGCGCCAGCGCGACGCCCGCGCCGCGCTCGCGCGCGACGCGCGCCAGCGCGTCGTCGGTGAACCGGAACTGTCCGGAGGCGAGAATCCGCACGTCGGCCTCGTCGTGACGCAGCGACTGACTGCCGCCCGCGTGCAGGACGCCGGCCCCGCCGCCAGCGAGATCGAACCTGCCCTCGAAAAACGGCAGGGCCGCTTCGGTCATGCCAACACCTCCACCACGCGCGGATGCGACAGGAAAGCCGACGGACTCGCGCTCGCCCCGTAAGCGCCCGACTGAAACACCACGATCAGGTCGCCCGGCTGCGCGCCGGCCATCTCCATCCGGTCGGCGAGCACGTCGAGCGGCGTGCACAGCGGGCCGACGACGGTCTGCACGGCACGCTCGGCGGCGCCGATGCGGTTGCCGACGGCCACCGGATAATTCTTGCGGATCACCTGGCCGAAATTACCCGAAGCCGCCAGATGATGATGCAGCCCGCCGTCGCAGACGAGGAACACCTGCTGCTGCGAAATCTTGCGATCGAGCACGCGGCAGACGTAAATGCCGGCCTCGGCGACGAGCCAGCGGCCCAGTTCGAGCACGAGCGGCACGCCCTGCGCCGCCCGCGCCCGGTGAACGAGGTCGTCCAGCGCCGCGCCCACCGCGGCCGCGTCGAGCGGCTGCTCGTTCGGAAAATACGGCACGCCGAAGCCGCCGCCGATATTCAGCCAGTCGATGCCTCGCGCCAGCGGCGCGGCCAGTCGCAGCCCGAGGTCCACGGTCTTTTGCTGCGCGTCGATGATCGCCGCCGCGCTCAGGTTCTGCGAGCCGGAATAAATGTGAAAACCGCGCAATTTCAGGCCGGCCGCTTCGACGCGCGCGGCCAGCGCCGGCACGCGCTCTTCGTCGATCCCGAACGCTTTCGGGCCGCCGCCCATCTTCATGCCCGAAGCCTTGAGCTCGAACGCCGGATTGACGCGGATCGCCAGCGCCGGCGCCACGCCCAGGCGCTCGCCGGCGGCCAGCGCCTGCTCGAACTGGAGTTCCGATTCGAGGTTGAGGACGACGCCGGCCGCCACCGCCTGGCTGATTTCGGCGGCCGTCTTCCCCGGCCCGGCGAAACTGATCCGCGCGGGCGGCGTCCCGGTGTCGAGCGCCGTCGCCATCTCGCGCGCCGAGGCGACGTCGAGGCCGTCGGTCAGACCGGCCAGCAGCTGCACGACGGCCGGCATCGGATTCGCCTTGATCGCGTAATGCAGCTCGACGCCGGCCGGCAGCAGCGCGCGCAGCTCGGCCACGCGCCGGGTGATGGCGCTGCGGCTGTAGGCATAAAACGGCGTGCGCCCGACCCGCTCGGCCAGGCGCGACAGCGTCACGCCGCCGATGGCCAGCTCGCCGTCCATCACGCCGAACGCGCGCACCGGAGCGTGCCGGGCAAAAACGATTTCGCTGATGTTCGCGGTCATTGCACGCGCACCTCGAACAGCGAACTGCGCTGCGCCGCCAGGAGCTTGCGGTCGATCTTGCCGTTGCTGTTGCGCGGCAGCGCCTCGTCCAGCCAGTCGACGTGCGCCGGCAGCATGAAGTTCGGCAGCGCCTGGCGGCACGCCGCCAGCAGCGCGTCGCTGTCGGCGCCGACGCCGGCGCGCGCCTGCGCGACGACGACCACCGCCTGCCCGAGCGACGGATGTTCGACGCCGAACGCCGCCGCCTCGGCCACCAGCCCACTGCGATACAGCACTTCCTCGATCTCGGTCGGGCTGACGCGATAGCCGGAGGTCTTGATCATCTCGTCGCGCCGGCCGACGAAATACAGAAAGCCGTCGGCATCACGGCGCACCGTGTCGCCGGACCACACGGCGATTTCGGGCAGCACCAGTTCGGGGCGCTGCCCCGGCAGCGGGCGAAAGCGCTCGGCCGTCTTCTCCGGATCGTTCCAGTACCCCAGCGCCACCAGCGCGCCGCGGTGCACGAGTTCGCCGGGCTCGTCCGGCGCGCACTCCGAACCGTCCTCGCGCACGACGAGCAGCTCGGCGTTCGGAATCGCCCTGCCCATCGACGTCGGCCGCCGGTCCACTTCCCCGGGCGGCAGATAGCTCGACCGGAACGCTTCGGTCAGGCCGTACATCAGAAACGGCTGCGCGGCCGGCACGCGCGCGCGCAGCGCGGCGAGCGTCGCCGTCGGCATGGCGCCGCCCGAATTCGTGAAATAGCGCAGATGGCCGTCGATCGATTCGGGCCACGGCAGCGCGGCGAGCTGGATCCACAGCGGCGGCACCGCGGCGAGCCCGGTGATGCGCTCGCGCGCCAGCACCCGCACCAGATCCTGCGGCAGCAGATAATTGTGCAGCGCGGCGCAGGCGCCCACCGAAAAAGCGGTGGTCAACTGCGACAGCCCGTAGTCGAAGGACAGCGGCAGCGCCGCCAGCAGCCGGTCGTCCGGCCGGTTGCCGAGATACGACGCGACGCTGCGCGCACCGGCGACCAGATTGCGATGCGACAGCACGACGCCCTTCGGACGTCCGGTGCTGCCCGAGGTGTAGAGAATGGCCGCCATGTCGGCGTCGATGACGCGGTGCGGCCGGGCGTCGGCGGCCGACGCAACGAGTTCGTCGAAATCGTGCACGGCGAAACCCGCCGGCGTCCCGCCCGTGCCGCCACCGCCGCTGTCCGCGTCTCCCGGCGCTTGCCCATTCCCGTCACCGTTCCCATCACGGGACGCCGCGGCCGGCCCGGACGCCTTCGCGGCGCCGATCAGGATCGCGTGCGCGAGATCCGGACACGCCGCGTCGGACGCACGCAGCGCCGCCAGCCGGTCGGCGGTCGTCACCAGCGCGCGGACGTTGCAGTCGCGCAGGATGTGCGCGGCCTGCTCCGCCTTGAGCAGCGGATTGACCGGAACGAAAACGCAGCCGGCCTGCGCGGCGCCGAACAGCGCGATGACCGTACCCGGCCGCTTGTCGAGCCAGACGGCGACGCGATCGAGCCGCCGCAGGCCCAGCGCCGGCAGCGCGGCGGAAAACGCCCGGATCCGGCCGGCCAGGTCTTCATAATCGAACGCGTCGGCGCCGGACACCAGCGCGGTACGCTCCGGATACCGCGTAACGGTATCGAGCAACATCTCGTGCAGCAATTGCGACATCAGGTCTTCAGCCGGTCCGGGATCGAAGTGCCGCGCGTTCCTTCCACCCACGAAAGCCTTCCGTGCAGGCACGGGCGACAGTGTAGGCGGTCCCGACGAGCGGAGAGCGGAAACAGGTCACATGCTCGACCCATCGATCGCCCGTCGTCCAGCGCAGCTGCGCTTCATCGGCGTCGGTGTACAGCTCGATGCGGTCGAAGCGGCGGCGCGCGAATTCCAGGCGCAGCATCTCGTAGTCGAGCACGCGCCCGGGCGCGAGTTCCCGGTGGCGTTCGTCATACGTCGTCTTCAGCGTGATGCACATCGTGCCGCTGGCCAGCGCCAGCTGCTGCGCGATCATTTTGTCGCCGGCATACAGTTCGTAGGAAATCGCCTGCCGGGTTTCGGCGAACGCACGGAACACCTCGGCGTAGAAAAGCCCCTGCGCATTCTCGGGGCTGACCGCCGTGCCCTCGGCGCCCTTCCAGCCGCGGCTTTCCAGCCGGCCGAACCGGTGCACCGCATCCTCGATGCGATCGGGCGCTTCCACCGTCACCAGGCGCAGCGGCGTGCCTTTCGCTTCGGCGCGCTTGAACGAACGGGCGATCGTCTGACGCAATCCGCGCGGGCGGGCCTGCCAGTACGCTTCGAAGTGCCCGCGCAGATCGATGCTCGCAGTCAGCGAATGACGTTCATAACGCCGCGAAACAGCGTCCGGCGCCACCAGCAGCGCGGAAAAATACGGGTCCTGGCACAGGAAATCGATCGCCAGCACGGTGCCGGGCAACGCGCCGAACAGCGCGCCGAGCGCCGGCAGATCGGCAGCGGCCATCAGCTGCGGCGAGACCTGCGCCTGGCTGCGCTGCAGGCTGCGCCACAGCCCGGCGCGATACGGCTGCAGCACAAGCAGCGCGCGCGGCCGCGCCGGCTCGCCGAGCACCGCGACGCGCACGTCGTCGCCGGCAAAGCGCTGCAGCAGCGGAAACACGAAGCGCCGGTCCGAAAAAGGGTGGCCGGCGTGAATCATTTCATTGAGGCGGTCCCACTGGACTGGATAATCCGCCAGGAGCTCTGCGGTACCGATCAGGCGCCATTCGTCCTTCATCGGCCCACCCGTGCGCGATCCCGCATCGATCTCTTCCCCCGACAATGAATCACCCCCCTTCGAGAAAGACGACCGGATCCGGTCGATGGCTGTTTCTTCCGGCAGGCGAGCAGGCCGCCTGGGTGCGCGACTGGGATGATCTCAATCGCCGCAGCCACCGCTCGCCGCTGCTGCAGACCTGGTTTCTGCTGCCGGCGCTGCGGCATTTCGGCACCGGCAATGAAACGGTCGCCGTACGGCGCGACGGCGACGATCAGGTTTGTGCCATGCTGCTGCTGTCGCCACCGCGCGGCACGCGCCGCCGCGCATTCAAACCGTCGCAGATTCCCATCAGTCCGATACTGCTCGCGCCCGGTGAAGACCTAGTGGAGACGATACGCTCGCTGCTGAAAGTCCTGCCGCGAAGCATCCTGGGCATCCATCTGATGCACTGCGACGAACGGCTGATCGCGATGCCCGAAGCGGCATTGGACGTCGAAGTCACGGTTCATATGGAAACGGGATCGACCTTCATCGGCCAGAATTTCTCCGACTACCACGCCCGCATCCCCGTGCGCGCGCGACAGAATCTCGAACGCCGCATCCGCAAGGCGGAAAAGGAAGTTGGAACCGTAACGCTGCAGGTCTGCGGCGACGCCGCACGAATCGATGAATTCCTGGAACTTTATTCCGCGACCGAACTCAAGGGATGGAAAGGGAAAGCCGGAACGGCGATCCGGCCCGAAAGTTCCCAGGGACATTTTTATCGCGACATCCTGACGGCCGCCGCCGGACAGGGCAGCCTGAGAACATTCGTGCTGATGTTCGGCTCCACGCCGGTGGCACAGCAAATTGCCATCGACTTCGAAGGCATCACCTATTTTCTGAAAACGACTTTTGACGGAGATTTCCGCGCTTACTCACCCGGATCCATCCAGCATCACCGAATTCTCGAATGGAGCCATGCGCAAACCCCGCCAACGCGCGACTCTGAAATTTACGGCGAAATCAAGCAGTCCACTGCACCGTTCATCACCAGTCAAAGACGTGTCTATCACTTGACCGTTTTTCGATACGGCGTGATGCGCCCGGCTCTGGATCTCTGGCGAAGAATGAAAAAATCCGCAACGTCCGATCACCGACCGTCGATATCGTAACGCCCTGAGGGGGCGCCCTGGCGAACTTGCCGACAGGCGGGGGCAGCCAGCTCCACGGCGGAACGAGAACAAGATCACGCCACGGCCAGCGGTGCCTCGGCTATAGTCGGATCCGGCAGCAAACCCGGAACTACCGGGCAGAACATCATCCAGGCTGCAACTCGATCTCCGCCCCGATGCTGCCCCCTCATCCGCTCCTTCGTTTCTCTGATCTGCGCGCCGGCGCCGGCCGGCCCGACCTGCTTCAGCTGGTCACGCAAAACGGCGTACACCCGTTCTACAGCGCGCGCGCCGCCATCTATCAGCTGGCGTGCTTTCTCCGGACGCGGGGAAGATCGACGATTCTGCTACCCGCGTTCCACTGTCCGTCCGTCGTCGAACCGGTTCTGCGTGCCGGGATGCGCCCGACCTTCTACCGGATCGACCGCAAGCTGGAAGTGGATTTGTCCGACGTGTCCGCCCGTCTGAACACAGACGTCGCTGCGGTGCTCTTCATCAACTATCTGGGCTGGCCCGGCCACTTCGAGCCTTTGCTCGCCGACCTGCGCCAACGCGACATCCTGGCCGTCGAGGACTGCGCCCACAGTGCGGTCCGCGCCAACCCGGTGGGGCTGGCCGGACAGCGGAGCGATGCGGCAATCTACTCATTCTGGAAATGCGTCCCCTCCGGCGTCGGTGGCGGGCTGTGGCTGAAAGAAGACATACCGTTCGTCGCCCCGGTTCTTGCCCGCGCTCCCGTCCAGGACTCACTGCGTCGCACCAAACAGCTGCTCGAGGAACTGATCGAAAGCCGCGGAGAGGGCTCCGGCGCGGCGCGCGCCTGGAACTGGATCGAAGAAAAGAGAGTGCGCGCCACGCGGCGGTTTCGTACGACCCCGGCCACCGCGAACTCGCGGTCTCCGGCCATCCCGCCAGACGAAGCCCGGCAGTATTTTTTTTCCAGGCGTCTGGCGCAGTCGCGGCTGCCCTGGATGGCCCGGCAGATCATGAAGCGCGCCAATCTGCAGTCGATCGTCACGGCCAGACGCCGAAATTACCAGGCACTCGGCAACGCACTGCTTCACGACGATCGCATCGCCATCGTCCATCCCGAACTGCCTGCAGACATTTGCCCGCACGCTTTTGCCGTCATGCTTGCCGATCGTTCACGACATGACCGCAGGCTGCGCGCCGCCGGGGTTCCCGTATGGACGTTCGGCAGTACGCTGCATCGCGTCCTGCGGGAGACGGCCGATCCCGCCGTACTCCGCGACGCGCGCCACCTGTCGGACGCGATGCTGCTGATACCCGTGCATCCGCTGCTGGCCACGGCCGATATGGAGCAATTTGCCGACAGCCTCAACAGCTACGCCGCGAAGGAAATGCCTTGCAAGTCGACGTGATCCGCGACCGGGCCGGATTCGACCAGCTCCGGGCCGACTGGAATCGACTGCTCGCCGAGGACTGCGCGGCACCATCCGGAATGGACGCCACCAATGGCTTTGAATGGGCATCGGCGCTGCTGGACTCGTTCCTGGCCGGGCGGGACTGGTTCGTCGCGGTGGCCCGGGACCAGTCGGGTGTCGCCGGCATCCTCCCCGTATGCCGACGAACACCGGAGACCACCACTTTCCCCGCGCCGAGAACCCTGTGCCCCATCACCAGCCTGCATGGGGGCAGAAATGGTTTTCTGGTCCGCAACGGCACGCCCGAAATCCTGTACCGGCTGATCGACTGTCTGATCGAGCGCGTTCCGTCATGGGATCTGTTTGGTTTTCATGTCGTCGATGACAGCCGCTCGGCGCAAATGCTCGCCGGACTGCCCGGAAACATCCGTTCAGCCATCCGCAGGCAAGGTTCGAGATCCTCGCCCTTCCTGTTGCTGCCGGAGAACACCGACGCATGGATCGCATCGATGAAGCCATCATTGCGTCAGGGCCTGAACCGGCACAGGCGCCAGTTGGAAAAGCTCGGATCACTTCGTTTCGAGCTTTTCCGGGATCCCGACGACGTGTCCCGCTATCGGGAAGCCATGATGACGGTTGAACGAGCCTCGTGGAAGCAGGCGGCAGGCACGTCGATTGACTGCAAACCGGAACAGGAACGCTTTTATCAGGCGCTGCTGCCACATGCCGCGCGCGGCGGACAGTGGCTGAGCGGACTGCTCACGCTCGACGGAGAGCCGATCGCTCACCGCCTGTCCATTGCCAGCCACGGCGTAGCGCTCGGCCTGAAAACCAGTTATGTGGAAACGATGAAGAAATACTCACCCGCGAGCGTCCTGCAGTGGATGTATCTGCAGCACGTCCACGCGCTCGGCATCCGCTGTTTCGATTTTTCCGGCGAAGCCGAGAGCCACAAGATGCAATGGACCGACGACACGTACCGGCTCACCGGCATGCGTCTGTTTCGTTCGACAGCGCGCGGCCGGATCGCCCGGTTGCGCAATCGTCTGGGGCAACTCAAGCGCCAGGAGCAGGAACCATCCTGATCGGACATGAGCAGGCCCCCGAAACGTCCCGACCGCCTCAAGGTATTGCTGATCGCTTTCCACTTCCCGCCGTTCAAGGGCAGCAGCGGGCTGGAACGAACGCTCGCGTTCTGTCGCAGCCTGCCGGCGCGCGGCTGGCAGCCGATGGTTCTTGGCGCCCATCCGCGCGCGTTCGCGCGAACGTCCGATGAAAGGGTGGGCGACATTCCGACGGGCGTTCGCGTCGAACGTCCGTTCGCGCTCGATACGGTGCGGCACCTGTCGATCCGCGGCCGGCACCTGCCCTGGATGGCGCTGCCCGATCGCTGGGCGAGCTGGCTGATCGGCGCCATTCCGCGCGGCCTGCGGATGATTCGCCAGGAGCGTCCGCGGGCGATCTGGTCGACCTACCCGATCGCCAGCGCGCACTGGATCGGCTGGGCGCTGCACCGCCTGACGAAACTGCCGTGGATTGCCGATTTTCGCGATCCGATGGTCGAGTACAACCAACGCGAGCAGTATTACGCGCCGCGGGATCCGAGACTGCGGCGCGCGCGGCTGCGCATCGAGCGGCTCTGCGCCCGGCACGCCGCCCGCGTCGTTTTCTGTACCGAGGGCGCGCGCCGCATCTTCCTCGAACGCTATCCCGATTTTCCGGCCGATCGGGCGCTCATCATCCCGAACGGTTTCGACGAAGCCTCGTTCGCCGGCCTGGACGCCGCGGCGCCGGCCGGGCCCAATGCAAAACACACGCTCACCCTGCTGCACAGCGGCGTGCTGTATCCGGGGCCCGATCGCGACCCGTCGGCATTCCTGCAGGCGGTGCGCCGGCTCGTCGACGAAGCGCCCGAATGGAAGAGCCGTCTTCGGATCCGCTTGCGCGCTTCCGGCTACCTGACGACCTATGCCGCAATGATCGCCAATCTGGGTCTGCAGGAGATCGTTGAGCTGGCGCCGTCGGTTCCCTACCGCGCGGCGCTGGCCGAGATGATGGCGGTCGACGGCCTGCTCGTTTTTCAGGGATACACGTCGAATCCGGCCATCCCGGCCAAACTCTACGAATATCTGCGCGCGCGACGCCCGATCCTGGCCTTGACCGATGGCGACGGAGATACGGCCGCCCTGCTGCGAAAACTCAATGTCGGCACGGTATTGCCAATCAAGGAAAGCAGCGCCATCGAGAGCGGGTTGAAGGCGTTTCTCGGTGAACTCGACGCCGGAACCGCGCGAGTGCTCGCTCCGGAAAAATGCGCTGATTTCGATCGCACCCGCGGCGCCGACGCGCTTGCACAAATTCTCGATGCAGTCGCTTTACAATCAGAAAACAACTCCGGATCGATGCGGTGAAATACTTGGGAGCGTCCATGAACGACACCGGATCCAATCCATACGGATGGTCGGCTTATCGTGATGCAGCGGCGCAGATTTCCGCTCACGAAAAATCGAGTCCGTCGTTCACACTCGTGCGCATGCTCGCCGCCAAAGCCGCATATGGCCTGTCGGCGACCGAATACGCGCTGTTCCACCTGTACGACAAACCGTTCTCCAGACTGGCCGATTACCGTAACAAGAAGCAGACGACCGCATTGTTCGATCGCGTCAACCCGGCGGCCGAACGTTTCGCCGTCGAAGACAAACTGGAATTTCACCGCCTGTGCGTGAACGCAGCATTACCCGTACCCCGCCTGCACGCCGTGCTGTCACGTCGACCGCCATCGGAAATGCATGACGTTCCCTTCTTTCCGCATCTGCCGGCGATGCTGGAAAACCTGGACGACCATGCGCAGGCGTCCTTCATCATCAAGCCGCGCCGGGACGCGCTCGGCACCGGCGTACGCTTCATTCGCCGGCATGAAAACGGAACCTTCTCCGATCTTTCGGACAAATCGATCGACCTGGAGGAATTCACCGCCGATCTTCAGGCGGACATGGAGCGTGACGACTACCTCGTCCAGGAGTTCGTCGCTCCCCACGAGATCCTGAGCCGGCTGGGGTCCGGAAAGGCGCTCGGGACGGTACGCATCGTCAGTTGGTCTTGTGCGGGAACGGTGCAGTTTCTCTACGCACTGCTGCGCATTCCCTGCGGCGAGACCTGCAAGGACAATTTCGTCAGTGGCGCCACCGGAAATCTGATCGCCAACGCCGATCTGGCAACGGGCCGTCTCGGACCAGCCTGGGGGCGGCGCGACCATCGCTACCCGCGTCTGCTCCAAGCCTTCGAGAACAATCCCGAGAGCGGGCAGCCGATCGTCGACGTGGCCGTCCCGCACTGGAACCAGATTTGTGAAACGGTACGCCGCGCCGCGTCAGTCTTCGCGCAACTGCCGCTGCTCGGCTGGGACGTCGCGGTGACCGAACGTGGCGTCGTCCTCATCGAAGCCAATTCGAATCCGGACATCATCGGAGCGCAGATCTGTACGGGGGCCGGCGCAAGAACCCTGCTGGCGGCTTTGTCGGTATCGAACGAAGGCTGCACGGATACAAGCAGGCCCGGGGAACAGCTCCCCGGAACGAACTCTGATTGCAGCTCCCGGTCCCTGTGATGACCGCACTTTCCGTCGTTTGTTGCGCCGGCCGATCTACAATCGTTTCCCATCCAGGAAACGCATATCAAAAATAATAATACACCCTACCAGCTAAACGAATGGAACAATTTCAGCGCTTGAAAACGTATATAAAATATGGGCGAGAAGCCGCCGCCGCCGGTGATCTCCCTCTGCTGAAGCAATGGTGCGAGATCGCCCTTCTTCTAATATTGGGCGGAAACGGTCCAGGATACTATTATATGGCCGGAATGGCGGATCGCAAACTATTCTGGCGCGATAAAAAAGCTCATTTGAGCCCGAAAGGCTGGCGCAAGGCAATCCGGACATTAAATGATGAGCAATATTTTAAGCTTTCCCAGCATAAGTTGTCCGAAAAATCAATCCTCACCGTCGCCGGAATTCCAACTCCAAAATTTCTCGGGTATTTTCATGATCGCGCAGGAAGGACCGTATCCAATGATCCACTAAGAAGTCTTCCGGACTGGATGCGGTTCCTGACAATGGTATGTGGCAAGCGCTTTTGTGTAAAACTTGCCGAAGGTTTTGGCGGAACTGGATTTCGAGCCTATCACGTCGGTCACGATATCAGCTCGCCTGAGTTGCGTAGTCTCGACGGACGGAAGGTAGACTCCAAAACAGTCTATGATGAAATGCTCGCAGTCGTGCGCGATAGCGGTTCAGGATTGATCATTGAAGAATATCTTGAACAGCATCATATCTTGCAAACTCTTAGCAGATCCAGCGTAAATAGCGTACGGATATGGGTCGTCATCGACCGAGATGGCGACGCGCACTTCCCGCTCGCCTTTCTGCGGATGGGACGCGGCAATTCCCTCGTTGACAATCGTTCAGCCGGAGGCCTCGTCGCACCAATAGATGTCGCCACTGGAATTTTATCAATCGCTTTTGATGGCACCCCACGCCGCACAGAGTACCGAACGCACCCGGACACGGGAGCGAACATTTCCAACGTCCAACTTCCTTTCTGGCCGGAAGTTCTGAATATAACTGAGCGCGCAATACGAATCTTTCCGGGAATCCGCTTCGCCGGTATCGACGTTGCCTTCGCAGAATATGGACCGATAATTCTCGAGCTGAATGTCGAACCCGAGCGGACCGGCGCTGCCATTACGGGCGTACCGAGCGGGATCGCACTCGGCCTGCTCGCGACCGATCATGCTCGGCGCTAATTTTGAACAAACCGGCATTCTCGCAATGACAAAGGAAAACTGGCGACAGCGGCACGCGGTGCTGGTTCCCGATGCGCAGGCACTCGGCATGATTGGAGTGATCCGGTCGCTTGGGAAAGCAGGATATTTTGTGCATGCATCCTCCAACGAACGAGACGCGCTGGGCCTCGCATCGAACTTCACCTCAAAGTCGGCAATCAACCCGCCTTACCGTGATGGCTGTTTCATCAAGTGGTTGCGCACATATGTCATCGAATTGAATGTAGAGCCGAGGCGAACCGGTGTGGCGATTTGTGGAGTGCCGAGCAGATCGCTGGTGGCGCTTGTGAACTGAACAGGCCGTGACGTTCCCGGACTTTCACCGCAGCGTGGGTCGCTACCTTCGCGAACTCAGCGGGCAGAGGCCCGGCGCCCAATATCATTCGGCAGGCGGAATTATAAACAATATCGAAGAGGACGTTCTCAAAAATCTTGGGCGACCAGCGCTGCTGCAGTTGCGAATTGAAGTCCTGAAGGCGCTGATGTCCGATTCCCTGGCGAGATTCAGATATCCCGTCACGGAGGAGGTTCAGACGCTGTTCGAATATACTGTAGAACGCATTCGCAGGCGCTGCGAACATTCGGACGACATGCACTATGTCGAATATCCGGATCAGTACTGGAAGGATTTGGCCCTGTGTCGCCGGGTCATGTTTCCTGCCGGAGCGAGAATCGTACAGGTTGACATGGGCATACCCCGTAATTTTCTGCTGCGAGGCTCCGCAGCTCAACGATGCCGCTTTCTCGGGGTGTTGTTGTCAATGAAGAAAAACAAGCCAGTATTTCAGCTGCACGTTCACCCGGACGATCTTGGAGAGTTCGACGAAGAGGGGTGGCGGCGTACGTTGGGACGATTGGCCCGCATGCTGGTCGTGAACCGAAAGTCGCGAGGTATATACGGGAGCAGCTGGCTTTATGATCCGGCGCTGGGGAATGTCAGCCCGAAGCTGGAATATATATCTTCTCTCTCGAGAAAAGCCGGCGGGCAATTTTTTCACGTCGGGAAGGATTCAAGTGGGGACGCTTTGGTGCGATCGCCGACCCGGCGTCATCTTGCGGCTGCCGGCGCCTATGTTCCACAATCGTATGCGGTAATCTGGCCACGAAACGTGATAATCGAAAAATGCCGTTCCTGGTGATTTCAGCGGCGGCACCGCGTACTACGATGAAAATAAAAACGAATTGATCATTTCCAGCGAGGAATTTCTTCATGCCATTGAAGCGCACTTCGACGAATTCAGTTCGCTGTTACCCCCCGAGTTCGACAGTTAATCGCGCAACTATCTGATTTTACTAAATTTTCGGAAAGTAATGTCAGCTGAACAGGTGCTGCCGAATATAGTGGTATTCGGGCTGACCAAAGAAGGATCGAATCAGTGCAGGCAGCTTCTGGATGCGGCGCAAGGCTCCCAAGGCGAAGCGCTTCATGTCCGCCGCGCTTTGCACCAGCCGGCCCGAGACCGTGCGCTTGACGTGCGCCCAGACGACTTCATCCGGATTGAGCTGCGGCGCGTACGGTGGCAGAAAGAACAGCCGCAACTGTCCGCCCAGACTGTCCACGTACGCGCGCACCGCACGCGAGCGGTGCACCGGATGGCCGTCGACGATCAGAAACACGGGTCCTGTTGCCCCGATCATCAGCCGGCGCAGAAACTCGACAAAGACCGGTGCCGTCACCGTGCCCTCGTGCAGCATGAAGCGCAGCTCCCCTCTGGGGCTGATCGCCGAGAGCATGTTCAGAGAAAAACGCCGGCCCGTTGCACCAACCACCGGCGTGCGCCCGCGTGGCGCCCAGGTCGTGCCGGTGTGATAGTCCGAGCGTATCCCCGACTCGTCGGCAAACCAGATCGTTGCACCCGACTGCCGGGCTTCTCGCGCAATCTCGGGGAAAGTCTCGCTCTCCCACGTACGCACCAGCGCCGCGTCCTGCTGCCACGCCTGATACAGCGGGCGCTGGGCACTGAAGCCCAGCAGCTTCATCACCCGGTGGGCGGTGGCGGTGGACAGCTGAACGCCATACTTGCGCCGGATCAGCTCGCGAATGAGCTTCAGGGTCCACAGCCCGAACTCGAACTTGAGCTGCTGTGGCGTGTTCTCGCGCACGGTGCGAGCAATCCAGGCCATCTGCGTGGCATCGAGCCTGGCCGGGCGCCCCGGTATCGGTTTGGCCAGCAGTGCCTTCTGGCCGCCTTCGGCAAAGGCTGCCAGCCAGCGAAAGACGGTGCGTTCATTGAGCCCGT